>BNJS01002172.1_pt1 | contig 196895 bp, 243 predicted proteins | sample 8540461 | NCBI WGS metagenome assembly BNJS01 (sample SAMD00202454, study PRJDB9452) | human saliva metagenome | isolation source: human saliva | place: Japan
AGCCTGGTACAGTTGGGATTCCGTAGCGTGAGCGGAATGCTTGCAACTCATTGAGTTGGCTTGGTTCTTCACTATTGATGAAGTAGATGTGAGCTTTAGTTTCAGCTACGACACCTGCCAAGGTACCTGCAAATTTACGGCAGTAAGGGCAAGTTTTGCGACCGATAAAGAAGGTTGCAGTTTCTTTTTTATCAAGAGCTTCTTGCGCACGCGCAACTGTAGTGACTTCAAGGTCTTTGATATTATCTAAAAATTGTTCCATGAGATTACCTCGCTTTCATTGATAAGTCTAGTATGCCATAAAGTTTCTAAAATTGCTTAGATTTGATACGAAAAAAAGATGAGATTGGTTGGCCTCATCTTTTATAGGATTTTATTTTACAAAAGCATTGATTTCTGCTTCGATGTTAGCAATCTTAGCTTGTGATTCTTCGTTGGTTTCACCTACAACTGCAATGTAGAACTTGATTTTTGGTTCTGTACCTGAAGGGCGAACAGCAATCCATGAACCGTCAGCAAGTGTGTATTTCAACACATCACTTGGAGGAGTTGTTAAGTTTGTAACAGTACTGTCAGCAGCAGTAGCAGTTTGAGCTTTAAAGTCTTCTACGACAGTGATAGCTGTTGCGTTCCATTCTTTTGGAGCATTGTTACGGAATTTAGCCATAATCGCTTTGATTTGTTCAGCACCATCGACACCAGAAAGGGTAACAGAGATTGTCTTTTCTGCATAGTAGCCATACTCTTTGTAGATTTCTTCGATACCGTCAGCAAGTGTCAAACCACGTGAACGGTAGTAGGCAGCAAGTTCAGCAACGACCAGAACAGCTTGGATAGCATCTTTATCACGTACGAATGGTTTAATCAAGTAACCGAAGCTTTCTTCAAATCCCATCATGTAAGTGTGATTATGTTTTTCTTCGAATTCTTGGATTTTTTCAGCGATAAATTTGAAACCTGTCAAGACGTTAAACATTGTTGCGCCGTAGCTTTCAGCAATCTTCGTTACCAAGTCAGTTGATACGATAGATTTGCAGAGGGCTGCGTTTTCTGGAAGAGTTCCAGCGTTTTTGTGGGCCTCCAAGATGTATTTAGCCATGATAGCACCGATTTGGTTACCTGAAAGGTTGAGGTAGCTACCATCTTTTTGAAGAACTTCAACACCAACACGGTCAGCATCAGGGTCAGTTGCGACAAGAACGTCTGCACCAACTTGACGACCAAGTTCTTCAGCAAGAGCAAAAGCTGCTTGGCTTTCTGGGTTTGGAGATTTGACAGTTGAGAAGTCTGGGTCAGCAGTTGCTTGCGCTTCAACGACTTGAACAGAGTCAAATCCTGCTTGGGCAAGAGCACGACGAGCCAACATTTCACCAGTACCATGAAGTGGTGTGTAGACAATCTTCATGTCTTTACCAAATTCTTCAATCAAGGCTGGGTTGATGTTTACGTCCTTAACCTCTTTAAGGTATTCTACGTCAACAGCTTCGCCGATAACTTCAATTAAGCCAGAAGCTTTTTCAGCTTCCACATCAGCAACTTCGACCGCAAATGGATTTTCGATTGCACGGATATAAGTAGTCAAAGCGTCCGCGTCGTGTGGAGGCATTTGTCCACCGTCTTCACCGTAAACCTTGTAACCGTTAAATGGAGCAGGGTTGTGGCTGGCTGTGACCATGATACCTGCGAAACAGTTGAGGTGACGAACTGCAAATGATAGTTCTGGAGTTGGACGAAGGCTTTCAAATACGTAAGATTTGATACCATGTTTAGCAAGAACTGCCGCAGATTCAAAGGCAAACTCAGGTGAGAAGTGACGGCTATCGTAGGCGATTGCTACACCGCGTTCTTTTTCGTTTCCGCCTTTTGACTCAATCAAACGAGCCAATCCTTCAGTAGCTTGGCGAACAACGTAGATGTTGATACGGTTTGTACCAGCGCCAATCAAGCCACGCATACCTGCAGTACCAAATTCAAGATTTGTATAGAAGGCATCTTCCTTAGTTTTTCGTCCATATTTTCCAAATCTTGACGAAGGTAATCAGGAAGCTCCGCAAAATCAACCCATTTCTGGTAATTTTCTTGGTAAGACATTGAAATTCTCCTTTTTGTAAATTGTTTTAACCGTTCACATTATAGCACTTTTTAGCGTTTTAGTAAAACGGTAGCATAATTTTCAGAAAAGTGGTGTCATATGCCGGTTTATCAAGTCTTGAATGCCTTAGGGAAACATGCTATACTGTTTGTATGATTATTTTACAAGCTAATAAAATTGAACGTTCTTTTGCAGGAGAAGTTCTTTTTGATAATATCACCCTGCAGGTTGATGAACGAGATCGAATTGCTCTTGTTGGGAAAAATGGTGCAGGTAAGTCTACTCTTTTGAAGATTTTAGTTGGAGAAGAGGAGCCAACTAGCGGAGAAATCAATAAGAAAAAAGATATTTCTCTGTCTTACCTAGCCCAAGATAGCCGTTTTGAGTCTGATAATACCATCTACGATGAGATGCTTCATGTCTTTGATGACTTGCGTCGGACGGAGAAACAACTTCGTCAGATGGAGCTAGAGATGGGAGAAAAGTATGGTGAGGACTTGAATAAGCTGATGTCAGATTACGACCGCTTATCTGAAAATTTTCGTCAGGCAGGTGGCTTTACTTATGAAGCTGATATTCGAGCGATTTTGAATGGATTCAAGTTTGACGAGTCTATGTGGCAGATGAAAATTGCTGAGCTTTCGGGTGGTCAAAATACTCGTTTGGCACTTGCCAAAATGCTACTTGAAAAGCCCAATCTCTTGGTCTTGGACGAGCCAACCAACCACTTGGATATTGAAACCATCGCCTGGCTAGAGAATTACTTGGTAAATTATAGTGGTGCTCTTATTATTGTCAGCCACGACCGTTATTTCTTGGATAAGGTTGCGACAATTACGCTAGATTTGACCAAGCATTCTTTGGATCGTTATGTGGGTAATTACTCTCGCTTTGTCGAGCTGAAGGAGCAAAAGCTAGCTACTGAAGCAAAAAACTATGAAAAGCAACAAAAGGAAATTGCCGCTCTGGAAGATTTTGTCAACCGCAATCTAGTCCGAGCTTCAACGACCAAACGTGCTCAATCTCGACGTAAACAACTGGAGAAAATGGAACGTTTGGACAAGCCTGAAGCTGGCAAGAAATCAGCCAATATGACCTTCCAGTCTGAAAAAACGTCTGGTAATGTTGTATTGACTGTTGAAAATGCGGCTGTTGGCTATGATAGGGAAGTCTTGTCACAACCGATTAACCTAGACCTTCGTAAGATGAATGCTGTCGCCATCGTTGGTCCAAATGGTATTGGCAAGTCAACCTTTATCAAGTCTATTGTGAACCAGATTCCTTTTATCAAGGGTGAGAAGCGCTTTGGCGCCAATGTTGAGGTTGGTTACTATGACCAGACGCAAAGCAAGCTGACACCAAGTAATACTGTATTAGATGAACTCTGGAATGATTTTAAACTGACACCGGAAGTTGAAATTCGTAACCGTCTAGGTGCCTTCCTTTTCTCAGGAGATGATGTTAAAAAATCAGTCGGCATGCTGTCTGGTGGCGAAAAAGCTCGTTTGCTTTTGGCTAAATTGTCTATGGAGAACAACAACTTCTTGATTTTGGACGAACCAACCAACCACTTGGATATTGATAGCAAGGAAGTGCTAGAAAATGCTTTGATTGACTTTGATGGAACTCTTCTATTCGTCAGCCACGACCGTTACTTTATCAATCGTGTTGCAACTCATGTTTTGGAATTGTCTGAGAAGGGTTCGACTCTCTACCTTGGAGATTACGATTACTATGTTGAGAAGAAAGCAGAAGTAGAAATGATTCAGGCTGAGGAAGTTTCAACTAACAATCAAGCAAAAGAAGCAAGTCCAGTTAATGACTATCAGGCCCAGAAAGAAAGTCAAAAAGAAGTTCGTAAACTCATGCGACAAATCGAAAGTCTAGAAGCTGAAATTGAAGAGTTAGAAAGTCAAAGTCAAGCCATTTCTGAACAGATGTTGGAAACAAACGATGCTGACAAACTGATGGAATTACAGGCTGAACTGGATAAAATCAGCCATCGTCAGGAAGAAGCTATGCTTGAATGGGAAAAATTGTCAGAGCAGGTGTAAAGATGGAACATCTTGGAAAAGTATTTCGTGAATTTCGAACAAGTGGAAATTATTCTTTAAAGGAGGCGGCAGGGGAGTCCTGTTCAACTTCTCAGTTATCTCGCTTTGAGCTTGGGGAGTCTGACCTAGCAGTCTCACGTTTTTTTGAGATTTTGGATAATATTCATGTCACAATCGAAAATTTCATGGATAAGGCTAGGGATTTCCATAATCATGAACATGTTGCTATGATGGGACAAATTATTCCGCTTTACTACTCAAATGATATTGCAGGTTTTCAAAAGCTTCAAGAAGAACAACTTGAAAAGGCTAAGAGTTCGACAAATCCACTCTATTTTGAGCTGAACTGGATTTTGCTACAAGGTCTGATTTGTCAAAGAGATTCGAGTTATCATATAAAGCAGGATGATTTGGATAAGGTAGCAGATTATCTCTTCAAAACAGAAGAATGGACCATGTATGAGTTGATTCTGTTTGGTAACCTCTATAGTTTCTACGATGTAGACTATGTCACACGGATTGGTAGAGAAGTTATGGAGAGGGAGGAATTTTACCAAGAGATTGGTCGCCATAAGAGATTGGTTTTGATTTTGGCCCTCAATTGTTATCAGCATTGTTTAGAGCATCTTTCTTTTAACAATGCAAGCTATTTTGAAGCTTATACAGAGAAGATTATTGGTAAAGGTATTAAGCTTTATGAGCGTAATGTTTTCCATTATTTAAAAGGTTTTGCCTTGTATCAAAAGGGACAGTGTAAAGTAGGTTGTAAGCAAATGCAAGAGGCCATGCATATTTTTGACGTGCTAGGTCTTCCAGAGCAAGTAGCCTACTATCAGGAACACTACGAAAAATTTATCAAAAATTAATTTTCCCAAATAAGGGAAAAATGAAAAAGCTCCTTTCGGTTTTGATACAATAGTTTCAAAATTTGAGAGGAGTTTTTATATGAATCGCTATGCCGTACAGTTGATTAGCCGTGGAGCTGTTAACAAGATAGGGAATATGCTCTATGATTATGGAAACAGTGTTTGGTTGGCATCAATGGGAACGATAGGACAGACAGTTCTAGGGATTTATCAGATTTCTGAACTCGTCACATCCATTCTAGTCAATCCCTTTGGTGGAGTTATATCAGACCGTTTTTCTCGTCGTAGGATTTTAATGGCGACAGACCTTGTTTGTGGGATTCTTTGTCTGGCTATTTCTTTCATAAGGAATGATAGCTGGATGATTGGGGCTTTGATTGTTGCCAACATTGTTCAGGCTATTGCTTTTGCCTTTTCTCGTACAGCCAATAAAGCTATCATAACTGAAGTGGTGGAGAAAAATGAGATTGTGATCTATAATTCTCGCTTAGAGCTGGTTTTGCAGGTTGTAGGTGTTAGCTCTCCTGTTCTTTCCTTTCTTGTTTTACAATTCGCAAGTCTCCATATGACGCTACTGCTAGACTCGCTGACTTTTTTCATTGCTTTTGTTCTAGTGGCTTTCCTTCCAAAAGAGGAAGCAAAAGTTCAAGAGAAAAAGGCTTTTACTGGGAGAGATATTTTTGTAGATATCAAGGATGGGTTACACTATATCTGGCATCAGCAAGAAATTTTCTTCCTTTTGCTGGTAGCTTCCAGCGTTAATTTCTTTTTTGCCGCTTTTGAATTTCTCCTCCCCTTTTCGAATCAGCTTTACGGGTCAGAAGGAGCCTATGCAAGTATTTTAACTATGGGGGCTATTGGTTCCATCATTGGGGCTCTTCTAGCTAGTAAAATTAAAGCTAATGTTTATAATCTTTTGATTTTACTGGCTTTGACAGGTGTCGGAGTTTTTATGATGGGATTACCACTGCCAACTTTTCTTTCCTTTTCTGGAAATTTAGTTTGTGAATTGTTTATGACGATTTTTAATATTCACTTTTTTACTCAAGTACAAACCAAGGTTGAGAGCGAATTTCTTGGGAGAGTACTGAGTACAATTTTTACCTTAGCTATTCTATTTATGCCTATTGCAAAAGGATTTATGACAGTCTTGCCAAGTGTACATCTCTCTTCTTTCCTGATAATTGGAAGTGGTGTTATCATCTTGTCTTGTATATCGTTTATTTATGTTCGAACTCATTTTGAAAAATTGATATAAGGCTGCTTGAGTTTCAAAAATAATTCCAATCTAAGTATTTTTTTCCGCCCTTCTCGTTTGTGAGGAGGGCTTAGTTTATGGTAAAATGGTCTTATGAATAAAAGAATGAATGAGTTAGTCGCCTTGCTCAATCGCTATGCGACTGAGTACTATACTAGCGATAATCCATCGGTTTCAGACAGTGAGTATGATCGCCTTTATCGAGAGTTGGTTGAGTTAGAAACTGCCTATCCAGATCAAGTGTTAGCAGATAGTCCGACCCATCGTGTTGGTGGTAAGGTTTTAGATGGTTTTGAAAAATACAGTCATCAGTATCCTCTTTATAGTTTGCAGGATGCTTTTTCACGTGAGGAGCTTGAAGCTTTTGATGCGCGTGTTCGTAAGGAAGTGGCCCATCCAACCTATATTTGTGAGTTGAAAATCGATGGCTTATCTATCTCTCTTACTTATGAAAAGGGGATTTTGGTTGCTGGTGCAACACGTGGAGACGGTTCTGTTGGGGAGAATATCACGGAAAACCTTAAGCGTGTTAAGGACATTCCATTGACTTTGCCAGAAGAACTAGATATCACGGTTCGTGGGGAATGTTATATGCCACGCGCTTCTTTTGACCAGGTCAACCAAGCTCGTCAAGAAAATGGAGAGCCTGAATTTGCTAATCCTCGTAATGCAGCAGCAGGAACCTTACGACAGTTGGATACGGCAGTAGTAGCCAAGCGAAATCTTGCAACGTTTCTCTATCAAGAAGCCAGCCCTTCAACTCGTGATAGCCAAGAAAAGGTTTTGAAGCACCTAGAACAGCTCGGTTTTGTGGTTAATCCTAAGCGAATCTTGGCTGAAAACATAGATGAAATCTGGAATTTTATCCAAAAAGTAGGACAGGAACGGGAAAACCTGCCTTATGATATCGATGGGGTGGTGATCAAGGTAAACGACCTAGCAAATCAAGAAGAACTCGGCTTTACTGTTAAGGCTCCAAAGTGGGCAGTAGCCTACAAGTTCCCAGCTGAAGAAAAAGAAGCTAAACTCTTATCAGTTGATTGGACAGTTGGTCGTACCGGTGTTGTGACTCCAACTGCTAATCTGACCCCTGTTCAGCTAGCCGGAACAACTGTTAGCCGTGCGACCCTGCACAATGTGGATTATATTGCTGAAAAAGATATCCGCAAAGATGATACGGTTATCGTTTATAAGGCTGGAGATATTATCCCTGCCGTTTTACGTGTAGTAGAGTCCAAACGGATTTCTGAAGAAAAACTAGATATCCCTACAAACTGTCCAAGTTGTAACTCTGACTTGTTGCACTTTGAAGATGAAGTGGCTCTCCGTTGTATCAATCCGCGTTGTCCTGCCCAAATTATGGAAGGTTTGATTCATTTTGCTTCTCGAGATGCCATGAATATTACAGGCCTTGGTCCATCTATTGTTGAGAAACTATTTGCTGCCAATCTAGTCAAGGATGTGGCGGATATTTACCGTTTGCAAGAAGAAGATTTCCTCCTTTAGAGGGGGTTAAGGAAAAGTCTGCTTCTAAACTGTATCAGGCCATCCAAGCATCTAAAGAAAACTCAGCTGAGAAACTATTGTTTGGTTTGGGAATTCGCCATGTCGGAAGCAAGGCCAGTCAGCTGTTACTTCAACATTTCCATTCAATCGAAAATCTGGCTCAGGCAGATCCAGAGGAAGTGGCTAGTATTGAGAGTTTGGGTGGTGTGATTTCCAAGAGTCTCCAGACCTATTTTGCGACAGAAGGCTCTGAAATTCTCCTCAGAGAATTGAAAGAAGCTGGGGTCAATCTGGATTATAAAGGTCAGACAGTAGTAGCGAATGCAGCCTTGTCAGGTTTAACAGTGGTATTGACTGGCAAATTGGAACGGCTCAAGCGCTCAGAAGCTAAAAGCAAACTAGAAAGTCTGGGTGCCAAAGTGACAGGCAGTGTTTCTAAAAAGACCAATCTCGTCGTGGCAGGAGCAGATGCTGGAAGTAAACTGCAAAAAGCACAAGAACTTGGTATTGAGGTTCGAGATGAAGCTTGGCTAGAAAGTTTGTAATAATCGTTTTAAATCAGAGTTTAGACAGTATAACTAGTTTGTTAATCGGGACAAAATCGGTCAAGAATTTATTAGTGAAACAGAAACAAATTTAGAAGTAAAAAGGAAAAATAAAAAATGTTTAATTACCCTATTCGCATTCATTACCATCGTAAGAATGGAGAATACGACACTTGCTCTTTTGTGAAAAGTCAGGATCAACGAATTGATTTACTAACTTACCAAGAAGATTATTTTGGAGCCTTATTTAGCTTTGAACACCCAAGCGCTCATCCCTTAGAAAGCTTGAATTTTGTGGTTCATACAGGCCAAACTAGTAAAGAATATGCTATCCGTTTTAATCACTATCCTCTTTTAACAGAAGTCTGGATTTTGGAAGGAGATGATAGGATTTATTATTCTGAAAATCCTGCTATTGCAAGTCCTTTCTATAAAAATCAAAATCCTTTTGCCTTTGATAAGGCCATTAATAGTGCTAGTTTTGACCATCATTGGGGTTACCAAGGAGAATTGGGATGTCGTGTAGAGGATAATCAAGTTCATTTTGCTCTCTGGGCTCCAACAGCGACAGAAGTACAAGTGGTAGTGTATGAATCTGCATCAAATGATGCTCCTGTTTGGAAGGCCTTTGAGATGGAGAGAGGCAATAGCTACTCCTATAATCATAAGGACAATACTATTGGTGTCTGGAGTTTGGATGTTGAAGAAGATTTGACTGGTAAGGCTTATCAGTATCAAGTCCAATTCCCTCATCACCAAACCTTGACACGCGATCCTTATACCATCGCGACCAGTCCTGATGGCAAACGTTCAGCAATTCTTGGTCATGATGAGAAGCAAGTTGAACATTTTGAGGTCAAGCACGGTTCTGATGCTACTTGGCGCTTGGCAAATCCATGTAAGGCAGTTATTTGTGAAATGCATATTCGTGATTTGACCAAATCACCGACCTCAGGTGTGGATGAACATCTTCGAGGAACTTTCTTGGGTGCTGCTCAGACTGGAACAGTTAACCAGTATGGTCAGTCAACTGCTTTTGATTACATCAAGAAGCTGGGATATAATTATGTTCAGTTGCAACCAATTGCAGACCGTCACAAAGAATATGATGCGGGTGGGAATGTAACCTACAACTGGGGTTATGACCCACAAAACTATAATGCACCAGAAACGAGCCTTTCAACTAATCCAGAGGATCCTGCTCAGGTTATTCGTGATTTGAAGACCATGGTTCAAGCCTATCACGATGCGGGAATTGGTGTTATTATGGATGTGGTCTATAACCATACCTTCTCAGTTGTTGATGCACCTTTCCAAACAACTGTCCCTGATTACTATTATCGTATGAATCCAGACGGTACCTTCCAGAATGGAACAGGTGTTGGAAATGAAACAGCCAGTGAACACGAAATGTTCCGCAAGTATATGATTGATTCTCTTCTATACTGGGTGCAGGAATACAATATTGACGGCTTCCGTTTTGATTTGATGGGGATTCATGATGTCAAGACTATGCAGATGATTCGTCAGAGCTTGGATGAAATTGACCCTAACATTATCCTCTATGGAGAAGGATGGGATATGGGAACAGGCCTAGCGCCTTATGATAAGGCCAAGAAAGACAATGCCTACCAGATGCCAAATATTGGTTTCTTTAATGACAATCAGCGTGATGCTGTCAAAGGTGGAGAAGTTTATGGTGCTATCAAGTCAGGTTTTGTTAGTGGTGCTGCTACAGAGCCAATTCTAGCAAAAGCAATCCTAGGAAGCCGTGAATTAGGAACATATACACATCCAAATCAAGTGCTGAATTATGTGGAAGCCCATGACAATTACAATCTTCATGATTTGTTGGCAACCCTTCATCCAGACCAAAGTTCCGAGCAAATCATGCGTAAGGTTGAGACGGCCACAGCCATGAATCTTCTCATGCAAGGGATGGCCTTTATGGAAATCGGTCAAGAATTTGGTCGTACCAAACTGGTTGCGACTGGTGAGAATGGTGAGTTGACACATGATGATAGAGAACGTGCTATGAATAGCTATAATGCTCCTGACAGCGTCAATCAAGTCAACTGGGACTTGCTTAATGAGCGTCAAGACAGTATTGAGTTTATCCGTCAGATGATTCGATTGAAGACAGAAACCAGTGCCTTTTCTTACCCAACTTATGATGACATTTACCATCATGTCTTTGTTCATTCAGCCCACGAACATAGTGGTTGGATTGTCTATGAGATTCATGGGGAAGAACATTTACTGGTTGTCTTTAATGCTAAAGGGCAAGACTTCCAGTTTGAAAATGCAGGAAATCTAGAACTATTGGTGACCAATAGCCATTTAAGTGATAAAGACATGGTTGGTGGCGTTAGCGCCAGCGTCTTTAAAGTTTTGTAGAATAGAATTACAATTTAAATTCATTTGCAGCACTTTATCTCTTAAAAACAATAAAATCAGGAAATTCATTTCCTGGTTTATTTTTTTACTTAAAATTATTTTTTTGTTAGTAAAATAACGAACTTTATGATAGTATTGTAAAAAAACATTTCGTTTTCAAAGCGTTTCTGAAAATTTCTTGATTTACAAGTGAATACATCAGTGAATTTGTTGAAGACTTTCAAAAGAATTTTTAGCAAATTCCGTAATTTACTTGAATCTTCCCTAAAAAGGTAGTATAATAAATCTATAGAAAACGCTTACAGAAACAGGAGGGTGTATGGATAAGAAACAAGCTTTAGAAACCTTTAAGACAGGTGAAAATTTTCACCTCCAGCACTATCTGGGAGCACATAGGGAAGAAAAAAATGGAGAGTATGGCTATACTTTCGTGTCTGGGCACCTAATGCTCAGACTGTTCACTTGGTAGGGGATTTCACCAATTGGGTTGAAAATCAAATTCTGATGGAACGGAATGAATTTGGAGTCTGGGAAGTCTTTACCAGTCTTGCTCAAGAAGGCCAAATTTATAAGTACCATATTACACGTTCAAATGGTCATCAGCTGATGAAGATTGACCCTTTGGCTGTACGGTATGAGGCACGGCCTGGGACTGGTGCTATTTTAACAGATATTCCAGAAAAGAAATGGAAGGATGGTCTCTGGTTAGCTCGTAGAAAACACTTGAGCTTTGAAGAGCGTCCTGTCAATATTTACGAGGCTCATGCTGGCTCTTGGAAGAGAAATCCTGATGGCAGACCTTATAGTTTTGCTCAATTGAAAGATGAACTCATTCCTTACTTGGTTGAGATGAACTATACTCACATTGAGTTTATGCCCCTGATGTCTCATCCTCTAGGTTTGAGTTGGGGCTATCAGCTTATGGGTTACTTTGCTCTAGAGGATGCCTATGGTCGCCCTGAAGAGTTTCAAGATTTTGTTGAGGAATGTCACTTAAACAATATAGGCGTTATTGTGGACTGGGTACCTGGTCACTTTACTATCAATGATGATGCCTTGGCCTATTATGATGGAACACCGACTTTTGAATACCAAGACCATAATAAGGCTCATAACTACGGTTGGGGAGCACTCAATTTTGACCTTGGAAAGAATGAAGTCCAGTCTTTCTTGATTTCTAGCATTAAGTTTTGGATTGACTTTTACCATTTGGACGGTATTCGCGTGGATGCGGTTAGCAACATGCTCTATCTTGACTACGACGATGCTCCGTGGACGCCTAATAAGGATGGGGGCAATCTCAACTACGAGGGATATTATTTCCTTCAACGCTTGAATGATGTCATTAAACAAGCTCATCCAGATGTTATGATGATAGCTGAGGAAAGTTCATCAGCTACTCAGATTACTGACACTAAGGATTCAGTTGGTCTTGGCTTCGACTACAAATGGAATATGGGTTGGATGAATGACATCCTCCGTTTCTATGAAGAAGATCCGATTTATCGTAAATATGATTTTAACCTGGTGACTTTTAGCTTTATGTATGTCTTCAAGGAGCATTATCTCCTACCATTCTCACACGATGAAGTGGTTCATGGCAAGAAGAGTATGATGCACAAGATGTGGGGAGATCGCTATAATCAATTCGCAGGCTTGCGCAATCTCTACACTTACCAAATTTGTCACCCAGGTAAAAAATTGCTCTTCATGGGTAGTGAATATGGGCAATTTCTAGAATGGAAATCTGAAGAGCAGTTGGAATGGTCTAACCTAGAAGATCCAATGAATGCTAAGATGAAGTATTTCACTTCTCAGCTAAACCAGTTTTACAAAGACCACCGCTGTCTGTGGGAAATTGATACCAGCTATGATGGTATTGAAATCATTGATGCGGATAATCGAGACCAGAGTGTTCTTTCCTTCATCCGTAAGGGTAAGAAGGATGATATGTTAGTCTGTGTCTTTAATATGGTACCTGTCGAACGAAAAGATTTTACAATCGGACTTCCTGTTGCAGGTATTTATGAAGAAGTATGGAATACTGAGTTAGAAGAGTGGGGAGGTGTCTGGAAAGAACATAATCAAACTGTTCAAACGCAAAAAGGACTATGGAAAGATTATGAGCAGACCTTGACCTTTACCTTACCGGCTATGGGTGCTAGTGTATGGAAAATCAAGCGTCGCTTGAAATCTGATAAAACCGTCACAAGTAAAAACCAAAAAGGAGTAGAAAATGAAGAATGAAATGTTAGCTTTGATTCTTGCTGGTGGGCAAGGAACTCGTCTCGGTAAACTCACTCAAAGCATTGCAAAACCAGCTGTGCAATTTGGTGGGCGTTACCGTATCATTGATTTTGCTCTTTCAAACTGTGCCAACTCAGGCATCAACAATGTTGGAGTCATTACACAGTACCAACCACTTGCTCTCAACAACCATATTGGGAATGGTTCAAGTTGGGGTCTAGATGGGATTAATTCTGGTGTCTCTATCCTTCAACCTTATTCAGCAAGTGAAGGAAATCGTTGGTTTGAAGGAACTAGTCACGCTATTTATCAAAATATCGACTATATCGATAGTGTCAATCCTGAGTATGTTTTGATTCTTTCCGGTGACCATATCTATAAGATGGACTACGATGCTATGCTCCAATCTCACAAGGATAATAATGCTAGTTTGACAGTAGCAGTTCTTGATGTTCCTCTTAAGGAAGCTAGCCGTTTTGGTATCATGAATACAGATGCAAACAATCGTATTGTTGAATTTGAAGAAAAACCAGCTCAACCTAAATCTACCAAAGCTTCTATGGGAATTTATATCTTTGATTGGCAACGTCTCCGCAATATGTTAGTCGCTGCTGAAAAGAGCAATGTCGATATGTCAGACTTCGGTAAAAATGTCATTCCAAATTACCTTGAGTCAGGTGAAAGTGTCTATGCCTATGAATTTAACGGTTACTGGAAAGATGTTGGTACTATTGAGTCGCTTTGGGAAGCGAACATGGAGTACATTTCTCCAGAGAATGCTTTGGACAGCCGTAACCGTCAATGGAAGATTTACTCAAGAAACTTAATTTCACCACCAAACTTTCTTGGGGCAAATGCTCATGTGGAAGATTCCTTGGTTGTAGACGGATGTTTCGTTGATGGAACGGTTAAACACTCTATTCTTTCAACAGGTGCGCAAGTTCGCGAAGGAGCAGAAGTTCTTGATTCAGTTATTATGAGTGGAGCTATTATTGGACACGGGGCTAAAATCAAACGTGCCATTATTGGTGAAGGTGCAGTTATTTCTGATGGTGTCGAAATTGATGGAACAGAAGAAGTACAAGTTGTAGGATATAATGAAGTAGTGGGGGTAGCAACAGATGAAGATTGATAAATATTCTGCCATTTTAGGAAACACAGTTGGTTTTCATGATATGTCAACATTGACAGACCACCGTCCAGTAGCTAGTTTGCCATTTGGCGGTAAATATCGTTTGATTGACTTCCCACTCTCAAGTCTTGCCAATGCTGGTGTTCGTAGTGTTTTTGGTATTTTTCAGCAGGATAATATTAGTTCTGTTTTTGACCATATCCGTTCAGGGCGTGAGTGGGGCTTGTCAACTCTTCTTAGTCACTATTATCTAGGAATTTATAATACACGCGTTGAGAGTAGCACAGTAGGAAAAGAATATTACCAACAGCTGCTCACCTATTTAAAACGCTCTGGGTCAAACCAAACAGTATCACTTAACTGTGATGTCTTAATTAATATTGATTTGAACCAAGTGTTCCACCTTCATAACACAACGAAGGGACCTATTACAGTTGTTTATAAGAAACTTCCTAAGAAAGATATTTCAGAAGTAAATGCAATCTTGGAAGTGGATGAAACAGACCATGTCCGTTCTCATAAACTTTTTGACAGCAAATCAACAGATGAAGTTTACAATATGTCCACAGATATCTTTGTCGTTGATACACCTTGGTTGATTGAACGCTTAGAAGAAGAAGCTAAGAAAGAACATCCAGAGAAATTGCGCTATGTTTTACGGGATTTGGCTGCAAAAGAAGGGGCTTTTGCCTACGAGTACACAGGCTACCTAGCAAATATTCATTCTGTAGAGTCTTATTACCAAGCTAACAAAGATATGCTTGAATCACAGAAATTCTACTCACTCTTTACTCCAAACCAAAAGATTTATACAAAGGTTAAGAACGAAGAACCAACTTACTACGCTAACACATCTAAGGTAAGCACATCTCAGTTTGCTTCTGGTAGTATCATTGAAGGTCAAGTAGCTAATTCTGTTCTATCACGTAATATTCATGTTTACAAGGATAGCTTGGTTAAAGATAGCCTACTCTTCCCTCGTGTTGTTATTGGAGAAGGTGCTCAGGTAGAATATGCTATCTTGGACAAGGGTGTTGAAGTTGCGGATGGAGTTGTGATCCGTGGAACTGCAGAACATCCAGTCGTTGTTAAGAAAGGTGCTAAAGTAACAGAGGATATTCATTCATGAAAATTTTATTTGTAGCAGCAGAGGGTGCTCCCTTTTCAAAAACAGGTGGTTTGGGAGACGTCATTGGCGCTCTTCCCAAATCACTGGTAAAAGCTGGGCACGAAGTTGCAGTGATTTTACCCTACTATGACATGGTAGAGGCTAAATTTGGAAATCAGATTGAAGATGTTCTTCATTTTGAGGTGAGTGTTGGTTGGCGCAGACAGTATTGTGGAATTAAGAAAACAGTATTAAATGGTGTAACCTTCTACTTTATTGACAATCAATATTATTTCTTCCGTGGTCATGTTTACGGCGATTTTGATGACGGAGAACGCTTTGCTTTCTTCCAACTAGCTGCCATTGAGGCTATGGAAAGGATTGACTTTATTCCTGATCTTCTCCATGTCCATGACTACCATACAGCTATGATTCCTTTCTTGTTGAAGGAAAAATACCGTTGGATTCAAGCCTATGAGAGCATTAAAACTGTTTTAACCATTCATAATTTAGAATTCCAAGGACAATTTTCAGAAGGAATGTTGGGTGATTTATTTGGAGTTGGCTTCGAACGTTACGCTGATGGTACCCTTCGCTGGAATAACTGTCTGAACTGGATGAAGGCTGGAATTCTTTACGCAGACCGTGTGTCAACTGTTTCACCTAGTTATGCTCATGAAATTATGACTAGTCAGTTCGGATGTAACTTGGATAAAATTCTTCGAATGGAATCTGGTAAAGTATCTGGTATCGTGAATGGGATTGATGCTGACCTGTATAATCCTCAGACGGATGTCCTTTTAGACTATCATTTTAATCAGGAAGATTTGTCTGGTAAAGCCCAGAATAAGGCAAAATTGCAAGAGAGAGTAGGCTTGCCAGTTAGAGCTGACGTTCCACTGGTGGGAATTGTTTCTCGTTTGACACGTCAAAAAGGTTTTGATGTGGTGGTCGAAAGTCTTCACCATATCTTGCAAAATGATGTTCAGATTGTTCTTTTGGGAACTGGAGATCCAGCCTTTGAGGGAGCTTTTTCATGGTTTGCTCAGATTTACCCAGACAAGCTATCAGCAAATATCACTTTTGATGTCAAACTTGCTCAAGAAATCTACGCTGCTTGTGATCTTTTCCTCATGCCAAGTCGTTTTGAACCATGTGGCTTGTCTCAAATGATGGCTATGCGTTACGGAACCTTGCCATTGGTTCATGAAGTTGGTGGCTTGCGAGATACCGTTCGCGCTTTCAATCCAATCGAAGGAAGCGGTACTGGCTTTAGCTTTGACAATCTATCTCCTTACTGGTTGAATTGGACTTTCCAAACAGCATTGGACTTGTATAGAAACCATCCTGACGTTTGGAGAAACTTACAAAAACAAGCTATGGAGTGTGACTTCTCATGGGATACAGCCTGCAAGTCATATCTTGACTTGTACCATAGTTTAGTTAATTAATAAATAAAATCGTATGATGACTTCATACGATTTTTGGGCTATTTAGAGAGGAGAACTGATGTCTCAAGTAAAAGGTTTGTGTGTTATGGATGTTGATGGAACCTTAATCCTAGAAGAAGTGATTGATCTTTTGGGTAGAGAGGCAGGTAGTGAGGAAGAAATTTCGCAGATTACAAGTCGGGCAATGCGAGGAGAGTTAGACTTTGAAAGCAGTTTAAGAAAAAGAGTGTCCTTGCTGGAAGGTCTTCCTGTTTCGGTCTTTGATAAAGTCTTCAAGTCTATTCATCTATCGCCAAATGCACAGAAATTTATCTCTATTCTCCAAAAGAATGGCATCCAAGTTGGTCTGGTGTCAGGTGGTTTTACACCAATAGTTGCGAGATTAGCAAAATCACTTGGTATTACCTATTTCTCTGCCAACCAACTGGAAGTCAAAGGTGGCTTTTTAACAGGGAAATTAGTTGGACAAATTATCAGTCCTCAGGTCAAAAAAGAGACTCTGGAAAAATGGAGAGAGAAACTAAAACTTCCTAAAGAAAGAACGATTGTGATCGGTGACGGGGCTAATGATTTATTGATGTTGAAGTCAGCAGGACTGGGAATTGCCTTTTGTGCCAAAGAAGTGCTCAAAAAAGAAATACCGAATCATGTTGACAAGAGGGATTTTTTAGAAGTTCTTCCTTTGATTGACTGTTTAGAATGAGGGAAAATATGAAGATTGTAATTGCACCAGATTCATTTAAGGAAAGCTTGTCCGCTCAACAGGTAGCTGAAGCAATAAAAAGAGGCTTCCAACAATCGATAGCAGATGTAGAATGTCTCCTCTGCCCTGTTGGTGATGGGGGAGAAGGTACAGTAGATGCTATTCGGCATTCTATTGACCTTGAAGAAAAATGGATGCAAGTGACAGGACCTTTTGGACAAAAAGAAGCCATGCGCTATTTTCAAAAAAGTCAACTTGCACTCTTTGAAGTTGCCGACTTGGTTGGCCTTGGAAAGATTCCGCTAGAGAAACGAAATCCACTTCAAATCCAAACTCGTGGTATTGGAGAGTTGATTCGCCACCTCATTGCTCAAGGGATTAAAGATATCTATATCGGCGTTGGTGGCACGTCCAGTAATGATGGAGGTATTGGGATTGCTGCTGGTTTAGGTTATCGATTTTATGATAGGGATGGAAATGTCTTGCCTGCATGCGGCCAATCCTTATTAAACTTAGCTTCTGTTTCAACAGAAAATCGCTATGAAATTCCTGAAGATGTGCAAATTCGTATTTTAGCAGATGTCGTGAGTCCCTTATGTGGTCCACAAGGTGCGACTTACACTTTTGGCAAACAAAAAGGTTTACATCCTACTATGTTTGCAGTCGTAGATCAGGCAATCCAAGATTTTTATGAAAAAGTCTCACCTGCAACATTGGAAATTAAAGGAGCAGGAGCTGGTGGAGGCATTGCTGGCGGTTTGTGTGCCTTTGCTCAGGCAAATATCGTGTCTGGAATTGACACCTGCCTAGACTTGATTGACTTTGATAAGAAAGTTGCAGATGCTGACTTGGTTATTGTTGGAGAAGGAAGGCTAGATCGTCAAAGCTTAGCAGGTAAAGCGCCTATTGGTGTTGCAAAAAGAACCCCTGTCGGAGTTCCTGTTATTGCTATTTGTGGTAGTCTTGCTGAAGATTTACCTCCCTTACCATTTGAAAATATCCAAGCTGCCTTTTCTATTTTGGAGAAAAGTGAACCTCTAGAAGATAGTTTGAAAAATGCCAGTCTCTATTTGGAGCACACGGCTGCCAATATAGGGAATTTATTAAATATGCGCAAGATTTAGCCAAACCATTTCTTCCAGATGGATGTTTTGGCTGGTTCTTCCTTTTTAACTTCCCAAAGTTTTGCAAAAGCAAGTCGAAGGTCCTTTTCTTCTACTTGTACTGGTGCATTGGTGTGGATAATCAGACCAAAAGGAGAAGAAGTATGCTCTTCAGATACAATGGTAGCTTGACTATCAGTTTCTTTTGCTTCTTTTAAGTAGAAAACTTGTTTGTCAAATTCGATAGTTGGTGAAATCTTCACAAATAGTGGCTCGGCTTTTTCCTGAAGGTTTTCTAAAATGGATAAAAAGCCTTTTTCTAACTGAGGACTATTTGCTGTGTCAATATCTGCATATCCAAGAACTCTTTCCTCAAAAGTGCCAAGATAGCGTCTTTGCTCATCCGGATTAATTTTTGGCCCACCGTGAGCTTTTTCAAGTAATTGTTTTGATAAATCTGTCATGAAAACAGTATATCATAAAAGTTAGAATAAAACAGACAAAAGAAAGCGATTACTTTATAAAGTTAAGGAAAATTTGCACAAAGATAACGTTTTTTCTTGAAAAAGGAGGGGTTTTAAGGTATTATAGAGGTGTAAAAAATTTAACTCATAAGGAGAGTAAAAAATGTCAATTATTACTGATGTTTACGCTCGCGAAGTCCTAGACTCACGCGGTAACCCAACACTTGAAGTAGAAGTTTACACTGAATCAGGTGCTTTCGGACGTGGTATGGTTCCATCAGGAGCTTCTACTGGTGAACACGAAGCAGTTGAACTTCGCGACGGTGACAAATCTCGTTACGGTGGTCTTGGTACACAAAAAGCTGTTGACAACGTAAACAACATCATTGCTGAAGCTATCATTGGCTACGATGTACGTGATCAACAAGCTATCGACCGTGCTATGATCGCTCTTGACGGTACTCCTAACAAAGGTAAATTGGGTGCAAACGCAATACTTGGTGTGTCTATCGCTGTAGCTCGTGCTGCTGCTGACTACCTTGAAATCCCACTTTACAGCTACCTTGGTGGATTCAACACTAAAGTTCTTCCAACTCCAATGATGAACATCATCAACGGTGGTTCTCACTCTGACGCTCCAATCGCTTTCCAAGAGTTCATGATCTTGCCAGTTGGTGCGCCAACATTTAAAGAAGCTCTTCGTTACGGTGCTGAAATCTTCCACGCTCTTAAGAAAATCCTTAAATCACGTGGTTTGGAAACTGCCGTAGGTGACGAAGGTGGATTCGCTCCTCGTTTCGAAGGAACTGAAGACGGTGTTGAAACTATCCTTGCTGCGATCGAAGCTGCTGGATATGTTCCAGGTAAAGACGTATTTATCGGATTTGACTGTGCTTCATCAGAATTCTACGATAAAGAACGTAAAGTTTACGACTATACTAAATTTGAAGGTGAAGGCGCTGCTGTTCGTACATCTGCAGAACAAATCGACTACCTTGAAGAATTGGTTAACAAATACCCAATCATCACTATCGAAGATGGTATGGATGAAAACGACTGGGATGGTTGGAAAGCTCTTACTGAACGTCTTGGTAAGAAAGTACAACTTGTTGGTGACGACTTCTTCGTAACAAACACTGACTACCTTGAACGTGGTATTCAAGAAGGTGCTGCTAACTCAATCCTTATCAAAGTTAACCAAATCGGTACTCTTACTGAAACTTTTGAAGCTATCGAAATGGCTAAAGAAGCTGGTTACACTGCCGTTGTATCACACCGTTCAGGTGAAACTGAAGATTCAACAATCGCTGACATCGCAGTTGCAACTAACGCAGGACAAATCAAGACTGGTTCACTTTCACGTACAGACCGTATCGCTAAATACAACCAATTGCTTCGCATCGAAGACCAACTTGGTGAAGTAGCTGAATACCGTGGATTGAAATCATTCTACAACTTGAAAAAATAAAATAGTTCAGTGAACTATTTTATCCCGAACCTTGAAATTCAAAAGTTCGGCCGTTGATTTAACAACGTTTGAAGTCCCTCGGATTTTATCCGAAGGGCTTTTTTTCTATTCAGGGGGCAAAAAAGGGGAAGTGTTTATGGTATAATAGACAAAAATACGTGAATTAGAAAGAAATTATGTCTAAAGAAATTGATATTGAGTATTACCACCAGCTAGCCTTGCAAAAGCAAAAGGAGCACCGTAAAATTTTAGCCAATTTAAAGAAAAAACCACCAAAAAATCTGGATAAGATAGCCCAACAGATTCACCAAGAAGTTTTTGCGGAGATTGATTGTACGGCCTGTGCCAACTGTTGCAAGACATTGGGGCCTGACTTTAAAGAAGCGGATATTACACGAATCGCCAAGTACTTTAAGATGAAATTACCTGCTTTTGAAGCAGAGTTTTTGCAAGTAGATGAAGATGGTGATAAGATTTTTAAATCCATGCCTTGTCCCTTTCTAGGAGGAGATAATCTCTGTTCCATCTATGAAGTTCGTCCAAAGGCCTGTCGAGAGTTCCCCCATACAGATCGCAAAAAGATCCATCAAATCAACCATTTGACGATTAAGAATACTTTGACCTGTCCGGCAGCCTATCTCTTTGTTGAGAAATTAAAGGATAAGTTATAGAGATTTAAAGGATAAAAAATTTCTAATAATAACTAGAGATATGAAGGGAGTACTCCTGTGCCTAGACCAAAAACAAAAGAGGAGCTAATGCTGGCCTCTAAGGAAAACTATGAAAAGCTCAATCGTTTCATCTCCCAACTAAGTGAAGATGAGCTACAGATTCCATTTGATTTTTCAAGAGACCCAAAGAAAAAAGAAGTTCACTGGAAAAGGGATAAAAACCTGCGGGATGTCTTGATTCATCTTTATGAATGGCAGCAGTTACTTTTGACCTGGGTATATTCTAATCAAAAAGGTCACGAAAGATCTTTTCTCCCTGAACATTATAATTGGAAAACTTATGGACAAATGAATGTCGCTTTTTGGAAGAAGCACCAGAAAACATCTTTAGAAGAAGCGACCAGACTCCTAGAACAATCACATAGAGAGGTTTTAGAGTTGATAGAAGTTTTTAGCAATGACGAACTCTTTACCAAAGGTGTCTATAAGTGGAAGGGAGGGACAAGTCTAGGTTCCTACTTTGTCAGTAGCACCTCCAGTCACCATGATTGGACTCTGAAAAAACTCAAAGCCCATCGGAAGAATTGTCAGGAATAGATGGCCTATTTGAAATGGCAAGAATCAGTTCTTTTAAAAGTAAGATAAAAGCAAAGCGCTATCAAGTGATGTAGCCCTTTTGAGTTATACAAGCAAATTACCATGCAAAAGCTGTCGTTGGAGCATTGAGCGCTTCTAACCACTGTTTATTTTTTACGGGGCAAAGAGTTACGGATATACCTGCCATATCTAGGCTGGTCATAAATGTTCCTGATTTTATAAAAGTAATAGTGACTCCTTCAATTTCTAAGAGTTGAAGGAGATCATTGATAAATATGCCCATTTCTAAGTTGCTGGTAGTGCCTAGATTATTTACAAGCAATATAAATTGATCACCCTTTTTCCAATGATAGTGTAATCTTAATTTACTTATAATTTCATTTGCAAGGATTTCCGATGATTGGAATGGGACGATACGATAGCCTTCTTCGCCATGTATCCCAATACCATAAGAAATATTTCCTTCTTCCAAGTTAAATAGTGGAAGGGTGGCTTGGGGGAGACTAGCAGCTTTCGTTGCAAAGCCAATTGTTGCGATTTCTGGAGCAAGTTCATGACCTAAATCAGTTAGTTGCTCGATGTCGGCACCATTTTGAGCTGCATATCCTATAACTTTATGAAGTAAGATTGTACCTGCAAGCCCTCTTCCTCTAATTTGAAATCTATTGTGAGGTTCAATAGAAATATCGTCGTGTGCTAGACTATAGCCGACTTTAATTCCTTCTTTTCTAGCAGTGTTAATGGCCGAGCTAAATTCTTTGATGTCTGCTTCGAAATTTTTTACAATGATGAAGACACCGTGACCATTGTTTAAAAAACGAATGGACTCTAAGATTTCAGTTCTTGTAGGAGGAGTATATAATTGGCCATAGATAGCAGCAGTAAGCATTCCTTCTCCCACATATCCAATATGCGCAGGTTCGTGACCAGAACCTCCACCCGACAATATGGGAACCTGATGAGGATTGCGATTTTTTTGATAGATTAATGGTAAGGTAGGATGTTTTTCTAATTCAGGATGACTGCTGACAGTTGCCGAAATGTAACTTGAAATAATTTTCTGTTTATGATTTGAAATAAATGTCATTGTGGTCTCTTTCCAATAATTGTCATGATTAGAAAGTCTGGTTGTGGAACTGGACTTTTTTTATTGACGTAAGCCTTCACGATTTCTGCTAGAGCATGTGAATGATAGTCTAACAAAAAACAAGTATAGGCAGATGAATCGATATCAATCTGACCGTATTCTCTTAAAATTTTTGATACAAGCAAGCGACAGTAGCTGATAAAGTGATCATAGAAGTTATTTTGCCCTTGAATATCAAAAAGTTGAATATAAAAGTCACGCTCTTGTTCGAAATAAAAAAATAATTCTTGTAATAGTTTTTGGCCTGAAATGAAGTCCAAGTTATTGGTGATATACTCGGTTAAGTCATTTTCAAATATCCAGTCTAGTAGTTCATATTTGTCAAGAAAGTGATTATAAAAGGTCTGTCTACGAATGCCAGCTGATTCCATGATATCTACAATGGAGATTTTGTCAAATTCTCTAGTAGCTAATAGGTCTCTAAATGACTTGGCAATCCGTTTTTTTGTAATAAGTGATGATGCCATAGGAAGCCTTTCTGTTACTTCCTTCATTTTACCAAAAAATGTTTTAAATGGGTTTAAAAGGGGACAAATAATAGAATCTGTCCCTTACCAGCCAGTAATAAAAAATATATAATGAAAGCGAAAACAAAGGTAGATGCCGAAAGGAGTTTCTCATGAAAAAAATTATAAATGAACCGACACAAGTTGTTGATGAAATGTTGCAGGGATTGTCATTTATGCATGATGACTTGGTAGAACGCTTAGATGGTTTTGATGTCATCGTTAGAAAGGCAGAAAAGACAGGAAAAGTTGGACTCATTTCAGGTGGAGGTTCAGGACATGAACCAAGTCATGCTGGATTTGTAGGAGATGGAATGTTGTCTGCTGCCATTTGTGGAGCAGTCTTCACTTCACCTACTCCGGACCAAATTTTTAGAAGCCATTAAGGCGGCTGATGAAGGTGCTGGAGTTTTTCATGGTCATCAAGAACTATTCTGGTGACATTATGAACTTTGAAATTGCACAAGAACTTGCTGAAATGGAAGGTATTGATGTAGCAAGTGTTGTAGTCGATGATGATATTGCGGTTGAAAAATAGTCTCTATACCCAAGGTCGTCGAGGTGTCGCAGGTACTATATTAGTCCATAAAAATTTTTGGGAGATGCGGCTCGTTCTGGTAAATCATTAGCTCAAATGAAGGACTTGGCCGATAAACTTGTCTTAGAAATTAAAACAATTGGGCTGGCCTTGTCTGGAGCAACCGTTCCTGAAGTTGGGAAACCTGGATTTGTTCTAGAAGATGATGAATTTGAATATGGAGTTGGTATTCATGGTGAGCCAGGATATAAAAAAAGAGAAAAATGCAACCTTCAGCACAATTGGTCTCAGAATTGGTTGAAAAAAACTATCTGAAGGTTTCCAACTTAAATCTGGTGAACGCTATGGGCTTCTCATCAATGGTTTAGGAAGCACTCCTCTTATGGAACAATACGTATTTGCAAATGATGTGGCTAAATTACTCCATGAAAAAAAGGTGTTGAGTTGGCATTTAAGAAAATTGGGAACTATATGACCTCAATCGATATGGCAGGCTTGTCATTAACATTGATTCGACTGGCAGATGATGAGTGGTTGGATGCTCTAAATGCACCTGTTACTACCCCAGCTTGGTAAGACTCAAGGAGGAAATGTTTCATGAATGCTGAACAAGCTCTTGAATGGATGAAGCTTTTTAATGAAAAGATTCAAGAACAGAAAGATTACCTTAGTGAGTTAGACACTCCTATAGGAGATGGAGACCACGGTGGAAATATGGCGCGTGGCATGGCTGCAGTTATGGAGAACTTAGAAGGAAAGCAATTTGAGAGCAGTAGTGATGTTTTTAAGCTTGTCTCAATGCAACTGCTGAGTAAGGTAGGTGGTGCTTCTGGTCCCTTGTATGGCTCTGCTTTTATGGGCATGGCCAAGGCTGATTCTCATTCTAAATTAGAAGAAATCTTACAAAGTGGTTTGGATATGATTATCAAACGTGGGAAAGCAGAAGTTGGAGAAAAGACAATGGTTGATGTTTGGACTCCTGTTATTGCTGCTTTGTCTGCTGGTCAATTGACTCAAGAGGTTATTGATAAGGTAGTGAATGCTTCCAAAGATTTACTTGCAACTAAAGGAAGGGCATCTTATGTAGGAGAACGTTCTCTTGGACATATTGATCCTGGATCATTCTCATCAGGATTACTCTTTACTGCTCTTTTAGAAACTGGGGTGGTTTAATGGGAAGTATTGGTCTTGTTATCGTTTCACATTCCAAACACATTGCACAAGGTGTCGTTGAACTGATTAGTGAAGTAGCTAAAGATATCCCGATTACTTATGTAGGAGGAACCGAAGATGGAGGAATTGGAACAAGTTTTGATCAAGTAGATAGGGTTGTTTCCGAAAATCCAGCAGATACTTTATTAGCCTTTTTTGACCTAGGTTCTGCTAAAATGAACTTAGAAATGGTGGTTGATTTCAGTGATAAAAGTATCATGATCAATAGGGTTCCAATTGTAGAAGGTGCCTATACTGCAGCTGCTCTTCTTCAGGCTGGTGCAGAACTGTCAGTTATTCAAACACAGTTGTCGGAACTTGAAATCAATAAATAAGGAATTTTACTATAACTCTTTTTATCGGTGAGCTATTGATTATCTCAACTATCAAATTTTAAGTAAATAATTTCAAAATCAGAAAGGGATTGCTTTATGCAGTTCCTTTTTAATGTCAAAGGAGTGGAATCATAGCGTTTCTAAATTGTTAATACTCTTCGAAAATCAAATTCAAACGACGTCAACGTCGCCTTGCCGTACTCAAGTACAGCCTGCGGCTAGTTTCCTAGTTTGCTTTTTGATTTTCATTGAGTATAATAATTCAAAACTGATTGTGATGGGACTATTCTAGCTTTAGAATACTTTAAAAATTAAAATTTAAGGCAATCAATGACTTAGAATAGTGCAAAAACATCTAGTTTATAGGAATTCTAGGTTTAGAATTACATAGATATTTATGAAAAACGGGGTATTCGATAGTTAGGATTGTTCTATTCTGAAAGATTTGGGCTGTCAATCTTCTAGAATAGTAGTTTGCCAATGAATTATGTTGAAAGATTCCTTGTTTTATGGTAGTCTAAAGTAAAAGAAAGCCTTATCATTATATTTGTATCTTTAACCTGACTTGGTTTATGTCTAGAAGAGGGATAGATTTTTGGCTACTGCAAATAACAATTATATTTTCACTTGCAAAAATGTATTTCAACTTTACCTAATGTAGAAGAAGGAAATATCATAAAATGCTTATGACTTGTTTGAAAGAGAATGTAAACTAAAAATGGATTCCTTTTGCATTTTAGGAGTAGGTAGATGAGTAATCTAGACTTAATTCGTAAAGCACATATCATCGTGTGGGGTGCCTATCTATTTTTATCATTAAGGGCGCCGCTAATTAGCAGCACAGAGTATTTCTTACTTATTTTTTTAGCGTTTTTCTATTCAATAGTATCGCTACCTATATACTCTGTAAAGAATAAAATAGTATCCATTTGTATGGCTATAAACTCAATTCTGTTAATTAGTTTTTCCAATTTTTAATCAATAAATTTTTTTCCCAGGAAACGTTTCTACTTATATCGTATTAATAAGTAATTTTATCCTGGAGTTCTTAATCTTTAATAAAATCAGTAAAGATTTTGATACTAGATTAGCTAGCGAGTATAGGAAAATCAGTCAATTTAAAAAGTAAGATGTCTCAATCTCCTTGGATAAAAATATTTAGAGATTTCTAGTTTTATATTAACTATATTTCCATTTATTCTTCATGGTACAGTTGCTAATCGTGTATTGGCTCTTATCTTTTTGATAAAAATTTGTGTAGATACGACGATAAAGTTTCTATTAAACAGAATCTTTAATTCAAGTGAGGTAATGAAAAGGAGAGTATTTTCTCTGTTTGTACTAGATTTGATTGTCTATTTATTTTTAGGCTATGTTTTAGCAATTCAAAAAGACGGATATCTGTTTTCAATTCTACTAATTTTTTCTAATTTTTCACTTCCCTTTATAAGAGAAAAAGAGTATGAATTATTTAAAAATAAGACGTGAGATAAATAGGGTCAAATCTTACTTCTCCTTAAAATTAAATAGTGAAAGGATATCTTATCTAGCTGACGAAGAGATAAAAACGAAGTTATCTATCGTTAGGACACTATCTTAGCCACATTAATGGAGAATTATCTCTCTATAACGAAGTTCTTTTTTCGGATCGATGTTACAGTAAACATAGCAATTGCTTATTTTATGGGAGACCCAATATGTTTAAACTAAGTGATAAAGCCAGAATAATATTTGCTATTTTAGGAGCGAGTTCCATATTAGTCAGCATTTATCTTATTCCTTTTATTAAAACTGAGAATAAATTTTGGGAAATAATTTTATTTATATTAGGTGTATTACTAATTGGAATTTCATTACTTATTCCAAAAAAATAAATTTTGGAATAGTATTCGTGAGTAGGTAATCATTTCTTGGTAGGATTTTTTAATGCTATTGATGAATGGGATGGAAAAAGTGACAATAAATTAAGGATAGGATGGATAGTATTATGATGGTTGTTTTAATTTTGATGGTTGTGATATTTCTGTATTATGTAATTACAGAGTATTTTTCAGAATAGTTATATTGACTGTATACTATTTCTAACATTGCTGATTTCTCATTTGATATGGGATTACTATTTTTTGCCCATTGAAATCTTATTGGCATTAAGTGGAGTAAATTTACTATCAAGATTTTTCAAAAAAAAGAGAAGTTAATAGAGTTGTTAGTGGATTATTAAGACGAAAGGTAAAATTAGAATATTTACAATGAAACATTTTTTTGCAGGAATTGGTGAGATAAGATTTAGTAATTATCTATTGTCTCTATGTGTAGGACTAGCCCCTCTTTTTCATATCTATGTAATAGGCTCTGAAATGAATTTTGTGAAAATAGTGTTATCTATTTTGGGAATTATATTTGTTTGTATTTTAACTATTGCTCGAATTTATAGAAGATTTTTCTATAATTCACTAGAATAGTATGGGTTAGTTAATCAATTGGAACGATTATTTTTGTTATACTTTACCACTTTTAAGTTTTTACATTAAACAACCGAATGAAGTGAAAGTTCTTTATTCTAGAAAGGAAAACCTCAAATTGTCCTACAAATTTCTACTTTTCGATCTCGACCACACTCTTCTTGATTTTGATGTTGCTGAGGATGTGGCTTTGACCCAACTCCTAAAAGAAGAAGGGGTTACAGATATTCAGGCTTATAAAGACTATTATGTTCCTACGAACAAGGCTCTATGGAAGGACTTGGAACAAAAGAAAATCAGTAAACAAGAGCTGGTTAACACGCGCTTTTCTCGTTTATTTGCCCATTTTGGATTTGAGAAGGACGGTGCTTTACTTGCCCAGCGTTACCAATTTTACCTCGCCCAACAGGGGCAAACTTTTTCAGGCGCTCATGAACTTTTGGACAGTCTCATCGATCGTGATTATGACTTGTATGCTGCGACAAATGGAATAACTGCCATTCAGACAGGGCGTTTGGCTCAGTCTGGTCTGGCACCTTATTTCAATCAAGTCTTTATCTCTGAGCAATTGCAAACACAAAAGCCAGATGCTCTCTTTTATGAAAAAATTGGTCAACAGATTGCAGGTTTTAGCAAAGAAAAGACGCTGATGATTGGAGACTCTCTAACCGCCGACATTCAAGGTGGTAATAATGCGGGGATTGACACTATCTGGTACAACCCTCATCACCTCGAAAATCATACGCAAGCCCAGCCGACTTACGAAGTCCATTCTTACCAAGACTTGCTGGATTATTTAGATAAACTGTAAAAAGTGGTTTAGAAAGCCACTTTTTGCTATAATAGAGGCAGTAAAAACGAAGGAGTCGGCTATGGAACACTCGTCTTGGCATGCTTTGATTAAGGCGCAATTACCTGAGGGTTATTTTGCGAAAATCAATCAGTTTATGGAGCAGGTCTATTCTCAAGGGACTATTTATCCACCCAAGGAAAAGATTTTTCAGGCTCTCTTGACAACACCGCTTGAAGACGTTAAGGTGGTGATTCTAGGGCAAGACCCCTATCACGGGCCAGGTCAAGCGCAGGGTTTGAGTTTTTCTGTACCGGACTCTATCCCAGCTCCGCCATCCTTGCAAAATATCTTGAAAGAACTTGTCAGATGATATCGGGGTCAAGAAATTCACATGATTTGACAGCTTGGGCTGAACAAGGAGTCTTGCTTCTTAATGCTTGTTTGACGGTTCCTGCTGGACAGGCCAATGGGCATGCTGGTCAGATATGGGAGCCTTTTACGGATGCTGTGATTCAGGTGGTCAATCATCTAGATAGACCAGTCGTTTTTGTACTCTGGGGAGCTTATGCACGCAAGAAGAAGGTCTTGGTTACCAATCCTCATCACTTGATTATCGAATCAGCCCATCCCAGTCCTTTGTCAGTTTATAGAGGATTTTGGGGTTCCAAGCCTTTTTCCAAGTCCAATGCATTCTTAAAAGAGACAGGACAAGAGCCAATCGATTGGCTTAGATAAGGAGAGAATATGCCTCAGTTAGCGACGATTTGCTACATTGATAACGGGAAAGAACTACTCATGCTTCATCGCAATAAAAAGCCAAATGACGTCCATGCGGGTAAATGGATTGGTGTGGGTGGTAAGCTAGAGAGAGGAGAGACACCTCAGGAGTGCGCGGCGCGTGAAATCCTTGAAGAAACAGGACTGAAAGCCAAGCCAGTTCTAAAAGGTGTTATCACTTTTCCAGAATTTACGCCAGATTTAGACTGGTACACCTATGTTTTTAAAGTGACGGAGTTTGAAGGGGACTTGATTGATTGCAACGAGGGAACGCTAGAATGGGTTCCTTATGACGAGGTTTTGAGAAAGCCGACTTGGGAAGGTGACCATACCTTTGTTGAGTGGCTTTTAGAAGATAAACCCTTCTTTTCAGCCAAGTTTGTTTATGATGGGGATAAATTGTTGGATACCCAAGTCGATTTCTATGAATAAAGGAGAAAGCAGATGCTACTAATCAAAAATGGTCGTGTAATGGATCCCAAGTCTGGTTTGGATCAAGTGTGTGACGTTTTAGTCCAAGATGGGAAAAATTATCAAAATTGCTCCTCAGATTGATAAGAAGAAGGAGCAGAAATCATTAGATGCTAGTGGTCTTGTAGTTGCTCCTGGTTTGGTCGATATTCATGTGCATTTCCGTGAACCTGGTCAAACACATAAAGAAGACATTCATACTGGTGCCCTAGCAGCCGCTGCAGGTGGTTTTACAACTGTTGTCATGATGGCTAATACTAGTCCAACTATTTCAGACGTGGAGACTTTAGAGGAAGTTCTCCAGTCAGCGTCCAAAGAGAAAAGATTAATGTTAAGATCTGTTGCGACCATTACTAAAAAAACTTTAATGGCCAAAGATTTGACTGACTTTTAAAGCACTTTTTAGAAGCTGGAGCTGTAGGTTTTCTCAGATGACGGTATCCCACTTGAAAGTAGTAAAAGTTGTCAAGGAAGCCATGGAGGAAGCTAAAAAGCTTAATACCTTTATTAGTCTTCATGAGGAAGATCCAGGATTGAACGGTGTTCTTGGATTTAATGAAAATATTGCTAAAGAGCATTTCCATATCTGCGGTGCAACTGGGGTGGCTGAGTACGCTATGATGGCGCGTGATGTCATGATTGCCTATGCAACTAAGGCCCATGTTCATATCCAGCATTTGTCTAAGGAGGAAAGTGTCAAAAGTAGTCGAGTTTGCTCAGGGGTCTAGGGTGCTCAAGTCACAGCAGAAGTAGCGCCACAGCATTTCTCTAAGACCGAAGCACTCCTATTGACACAAGGTAGCAATGCTAAGATGAATCCTCCGCTTCGTTTGGAATCAGACCGTCGTGCCGTGATTGAAGGTCTCAAATCAGGCATCATCACAGTTATCGCAACTGACCACGCGCCTCACCATGCGGATGAAAAAAACGTTGAGGATATTACCAAAGCACCATCTGGTATGACAGGTTTGGAAACATCTCTATCCTCGGTTTAACCTTATTTGGTGGAAGCTGGTGAGTTTGAGCTTGATGGAATTGCTTGAAAAAAATGACAGTACAACCCAGCTCAGCTTTATAACTTTTGAAGCAGGTTACTTTGTCTGAGAAATGGTCCAGCGGACATCACTATTTTTTTGATGCTAAGGCTGACCGCCTGGTGGACTCCCACTTTTGCTTCCAAAGCAGCTAATTCACCATTTATCGGTGAAACCTTAAAAGGCCAGGTCAAATACACCATCTGTAAGGGCCAAATCGTTTATCAAGCGGATTAGGAGCTTGAGGATGAATTATTTTCGTAAACTTAGAAATCGTAAACGAAATGCTTGCCATGGAGTATATTGTCCAGCCGCAAACCGTGCTAAAATTCAGTATGAAACCAAGGAAAAAGCTGACCACGCCGTAGACTATGATAATGGTGGCTTGGTTAGGAGTTATTATTGCAACACTTGTAATTGTTGGCACACGACATCAAAAGTTAGTAGTCCGCCATTAAGCTTGAAAAAATACGGCTTAAAGCTTTTTGGCTTGGATGAAAAGGAGTAGAAAGAGTAGGTATGCATACAACAGAAACTATTAAAGACAAAATCATCTTATTTTTAAAAATATTCTTTCCGATATTGATTTACCAATTTGCTAATTATTCAGCTTCCTTTGTTGATACAACAATGACGGGGCAGTATAATACACTGGATCTAGCAGGTGTTTCAATAGCTACAAGCTTATGGAATCCTTTTTTCACCTTTCTGACAGGGATTGTATCAGCCTTAGTACCAATTATCGGACACCATCTGGGACAAGGAAAAAAGAAAGAAGTTTCTTCGGATTTTTATCAATTTATTTATCTATCATTAGCCTTATCCCTTATTCTTTTTATACTAGTCTTCTTTTTAGTACCAGTCATTTTGGGATATATGGGATTAGAGACAGCTGTAGCAAGTGTAACAACCCGTTATTTGTGGCTACTAGCTATTGGTATTATCCCGCTCTTACTTTTCAGTGTGATACGTTCTCTACTTGATACACTCGGATTAACAAAATTATCTATGTATCTCATGCTCCTCTTGCTTCCTTTTAATAGTGGTTTCAACTATGTATTGATTTATGGTGCATTTGGAGTGCCTGAACTTGGAGGTGCAGGAGCAGGTCTTGGTACCTCACTTGCCTATTGGGCTTTGTTATTGATTTCTATCTTAGTCTTGTTAAAGCATAAAAAGCTTAAGGAATATCATCTAGAAGTACCAATGCCCTTGCGAATAGAAAAAATCAAAGAAGCTATTCGTCTTGGGTTACCAATCGGAGGAACTGTCTTTGCGGAAGTAGCTATTTTTTCAGTAGTCGGCTTGATTATGGCGAAATTCTCATCACTTATTATTGCCAGTCATCAGTCAGCTATGAACTTTTCAAATCTGATGTATGCTTTTCCTATGAGTATTTCAACTGCCATGGCCATTGTGATTTCTTATGAGGTAGGAGCTAAACGGTTAGACGATGCAAAACAGTATATCCATATTGGTCGTTTAACAGCTATGGTGTTTGCGGTTTTAACACTTAGTTTTCTCTACATTTATCGTGAAAATGTAGCCAGACTATATGGTCAAGATTCAGAATTTATCCAACTGACAGCATCTTTTATGACCTATAGCTTGTTCTTCCAGTTAGCTGATACCTTTGCGGCACCTTTACAAGGAATTTTAAGAGGTTACAAGGATACGATTGTTCCTTTTTGTCTTGGTCTTCTCGGATACTGGGGCGTAGCTATTCCACTGGGAATAGTCTTAGATTACTGGACAGGATTAGGTGCCTATTCTTATTGGATTGGTTTAATTGTTAGTCTGGTGATTAGTGGAATTCTTTATCAGTGGCGTTTAACTGTGATTATGAAAGAAAATTTCAAATAATTTGATGAAAAACTAAAACTGGAAAAAAACAGTTTGTGAAATAGTTATTTTATGTAAAGAAAAGTCTTGATTTCATTGGCTTTTTCTTTTTCTATATTGTGAAAAATTATCTAGCATAATCTTTGACTCTAGTTAACCTATAAACGTTAGAAATAGAACTATAAGAAAGTAAACTTAGAAAGGCAAGATTATGTCAACTTTAGATAAAAAGTCTTTTTGCTTGAGATGTTCCGTAAGATGGAAGAAATTCGTCGTATGGATTTAAAAATTGCTCAATTAGTAAAAAAAGGAAAAAGTGCCCAGTATGACGCACTTTTTCTGTTGGTGAAGAAGCTGCTAACGTTGGGGGCTATGTTGGCTCTAAACGAAGACGACCTCATTACATCAAACCACCGTGGTCACGGACAAGCCATTGCTAAAGGAATCGACCTTAATGGTATGATGGCTGAAATCCTTGGTAAGTATACTGGAACTTGTAAAGGTAAAGGTGGATCAATGCACATCGCCGACCTTGATGCAGGTAACCTTGGTGCCAACGGTATTGTTGGTGGTGGTATGGGTATTGCAGTAGGTGCAGCCCTTACTCAACAAATGAAAAACACAGGTAAAATCGTTGTCTGCTTCTTTGGTGACGGTGCAACAAACGAAGGTGTCTTCCACGAAGCGGTGAATATGGCTTCAATCTGGAATCTTCCTGTTATTTTCTACTGTATCAATAATGGTTACGGAATTTCAGCAGATATTAAGAAAATGACCAATGTTCAACATATCCATGAACGTAGCGCAGCTTACGGTATTCCTGGTATGTTTATCGAAGATGGTAACAATGTAATCGATGTCTACGAAGGATTTAAAAAGGCAGTCGATCATGTTCGCTCTGGTAAAGGTCCTGTCTTGATTGAGAGTGTAACCTACCGTTGGCTTGGTCACTCATCTTCAGACCCAGGTAAATATCGTACACGTGAAGAAGTAGAAGAGTGGAAACAAAAAGACCCAATCGAAAATCTTCGCAAGTACCTTGTTGAGAACAAGATTGCAAGTGCAGAAGAACTTGAAGGAATTCAGGCTCAAGTCAAGGAAGCAGTGGAAGCATCAGTTAAGTTTGCTGAAGAAAGTCCATTCCCTCCGCTTGAATCAGCATTTGAAGATATTTACGCAGACTAAGGAGAAGTAGAGAAAATATGGAAACTAAATTAATGTCTTTCCGCGATACCATTATCCTTGCAATGTCTGAGGAAATGCGTCGTGATGAAAATGTGTTCTTGATGGGTGAAGATGTCGGAGTTTTCGGTGGAGACTTTGGTACATCTGTTGGTATGCTTGAAGAATTTGGTCCAGAACGTGTCACGTGACTGTCCAATTTCTGAAGCTGCCATCTCTGGAGCAGCTGCTGGGAGCTGCTATGACTGGACTTCGTCCAATCGTTGATATGACTTTCATGGACTTTCTCAGTTATTGCCATGGACAATATTGTCAACCAAGCTGCTAAAACTCGTTACATGTTTGGTGGTAAAGGGTCAGGTGCCTATGACAGTCCGTTGTGCAGCTGGTAACGGAGTTGGTTCTGCAGCTCAGCACTCGCAATCACTTGGAGTCTTGGTTTACTCATATTCCTGATCTTAAGGTAGTAGCACCCAGGAACACCAGCTGACATGAAAGGACTGCTCAAGTCTTCCATTCGTGATAACAACCCTGTTATCATTCTTGAGTATAAATCAGAATTTCAACCAAAAAGGTGAAGTACCTAGTTGATCCAGACTATACGATTCCACTTGGGTGTCGGAGAAATCAAACGCGAAGGTACTGATGTCACTAGTTGTAACTTACGGAAAAAAATGCTTCGTCGTGTTATGCAAGCTGCTGAAGAGTTAGCTGAAGAAGGTATCTCTGTTGAAGTAGTGGACCCACGTACCCTTTGGTTCCACTTGATAAAGGATATCATCATTAAACTCAGTTAAGAAAACTGGAAAAAGGTGGTTCTTGTCAATGACGCTCACAAAGACAAGCGGCTATATCGGAGAAATCTCAGCTATCATTTCTGAATCAGAAGCATTTGATTACTCTAGATGCACCAATTCGTCGTTGTGCTGGTGAAGATGTACCAATGCCTTATGCACAAAAATCTAGAAAAATGCAATGATTCCAACAGTTGAAAGCATCAAAAGATGCAATCCGTAAAACTTATAACAAACAATAGATACACTACACACATAATATAAATTATGTAAACAAAACTTATTTGAGATACGTTTTGTATCCAAGTTACTTGTAGAGTTGAACTCGGGCTAAAGTCTGTGTGAAAAAGATAAACTTTCTTTGTCAGATTTCCTATTTTCACTGTGACTTTTACGCCCTTAGTATCATGTAATTGAATTCGGACGGAGGTCTGTGAAAAAAAGATAGATTTCCTTGTGTTCATCGAACACATCGTCAATCTCCTATTTTTTCATTGCCCTCTTCGTCCTTGATATCTTAGATTAGAGCACGGGCTAAAAGCTCGGAAAAAAGATAAATCTCCTTGACTTCATCGAAGTCTGTGTTGATTTCCTATTTTTCGGTCGCTTTTAAACGCCCTTTGCATCATAAATAGAATAGGAGAGGTCATGGCTGATGATAAGCTAAGAGCGACTCCTGCAGCTAGAAAATTAGCGGATGATTTAGGGATCAACCTCTACGATATTTCTGGCTCAGGCGCAAACGGTCGTGTCCACAAAGAAGACGTGGAAACTTATAAAGACACAAACGTGGTTCGCATTTCACCACTTGCAAAACGAATTGCCCTCGAACATAATATTGCTTGGCAGGAAATCCAAGGAACTGGTCATCGTGGTAAAGATCATGAAGAAGGATGTTTTAGCCTTCCTTCCTGAAAAATATTGAAAACGAAACCATCAAGTCTCCTGCTCAGATCGAGAAAAAGTGGAAGAAGTTCCAGATAACGTAACTCATACGGTGAAATCGAACGTATTCCAATGACACCCTATGCGTAAGGTTATTGCTCAACGGATGGTTGAGTCATACCTAACTGCGCCCAACCTTTACGCTCAACTATGATGTTGATATGACTGAAATGCTTTGGCACTTCGTAAGAAAGGTTCTTGAGCCAATCATGGAAGCAACTGGCAAGAAAATCACTGTAACAGACTTGCTTTCACTTGCTGTTGTTAAAGACTCTTGATGAAAGCATCCCATACATCAACGCTTCATTGACTGAAGATGGCAAGACTATTATCACTCACAACTATGTCAACCTTGCGATGGCTGTTGGAATGGATAATGGTTTGATGACACCAGTTGTTTACAATGCTGAGAAAAATGAGTCTTTCTGATGGTTGTTGCCTTCAAAGGATGTTATCGGATCGTACCTTTGGATGGTAAATTAGCTCCTAGTGAACTGCAAAATTCAACATTCACCATCAGTAACTTGGGAATGTTTGGTGTTCAATCATTCGGTCCGATCATTAACCAACCGAAACTCAGCTATCCTTGGGTGTCAGCTCAACAATTGAGAAACCTAGTTGTAGTCAAATGGTGAAATCGTGATTCGTCCAATCATGAGTCTAGGGTTTAACAATTGACCACCGTGTCGTAGATGGTATGGCTGGTGCTAAGTTTATGAAAGGACTTGAAAGAGTTGATTGAAAACCCAATCTCAATGTTGGTTTAAAAGAAGAGTATTCATTTTTTAAGATATAGATAAAGGAAGGAAGACATGGCCTTAGAAGTAATTATGCCAAAAGCCGGCGTGGATATGACAGAAGGACAAATCGTCCAATGGAATAAAAAAGTCGGAGAATTTGTAAAAGAAGGAGAAATCCTTTTGGAAATCATGACTGACAAAGTCAGCATGGAATTGGAAGCCGAAGAAGATGGTTACTTGATCGCTATCCTCAAAGGAGATGGTGAAACTGTCCCTGTGACGGAAGTTATCGGTTACCTTGGTGAAGAAGGGGAAAATATCCCAACAGCTGGAGCCGTAGCGCCAGAAGCTAGCCCAGCACCTGCAGCAAGTGCCTCAAACGATGATGGTAAGAGCGATGATGCTTTTGATATCGTTGTGATTGGTGGAGGTCCTGCTGGTTATGTTGCAGCCATTAAAGCTGCCCAACTCGGCGGTAAGGTTGCCCTCGTTGAGAAATCTGAACTCGGTGGAACCTGCTTAAACCGTGGATGTATCCCAACCAAGACCTATCTTCACAACGCTGAAATTATCGAAAACATCGGTCATGCCGCAAACCGTGGTATCGTAATCGAAAATCCAAACTTCACTGTAGATATGGACAAACTCCTTGAAACCAAGTCTAAGGTTGTCAATACTTTGGTTGGTGGAGTTGCAGGTCTTCTTCGTAGCTATGGAGTTACTGTTCATAAGGGTATCGGTACTATTACTAAAGACAAGAATGTCTTGGTAAATAGTTCTGAATTGCTTGAAACCAAGAAAATCATCCTTGCTGGTGGTTCAAAAGTCAGCAAGATCAACGTTCCTGGTATGGAATCTCCACTTGTCATGACTAGTGATGACATTCTTGAAATGAATGAAGTGCCAGAAAGCCTTGTTATCATCGGTGGTGGTGTTGTCGGTATCGAACTCGGTCAGGCCTTCATGACATTTGGTTCAAAAGTGACTGTGATCGAAATGATGGACCGAATCGTTCCAGCTATGGATGCTGAAGTTTCTAAGAACCTTCGTTTGATCCTTGAACGTAAAGGAATGACCATCTTGACTGGTACTAAACTGCAAGAAATCATCGAGGAAAATGGTCAACTTCGTATCAAGGTTGAAGGAAAAGACGATATCATCGCAAACAAAGCTCTTCTTTCAATCGGTCGTGTGCCAGATCTTGAAGGTATCGGAGAGGTTGAGTTTGAATTGGACCGTGGACGCATCAAGGTCAACGAATATATGGAAACTTCTGTTCCAGGTATCTACGCACCAGGTGACATTAACGGTACGAAGATGTTGGCGCACGCAGCCTTCCGCATGGGTGAAGTTGCTGCTGAAAATGCCCTTAAAGGAAACCATGCTGTTGCTAAGTTGAACTTGACTCCAGCAGCCATCTACACTCTTCCTGAAGTAGCAGCAGTAGGTTTGACAGAAGAACAAGCCCGTGAGAAATACGATGTTGCATATCGGTAAAGTTCAACTTTGCAGCAAACGGTCGTGCTATTGCATCTGATGCAGCACAAGGTTTCGTTAAAAGTCTATCGCAGATAAGAAATACGGGTGAAATCCTTGGTGTTCATATCATCGGTCCTGCAGCTGCAGAGTTGATCAATGAAGCGTCAAGTATCATCGAAATGGAAATCACTGTTGAAGAAAATGCTGAAGACCATTCACGGACACCCAACCTACTCTGAAGTGATGTACGAAGCATTTGCGGATGTTCTAGGAATGGCCATCCACTCACCTAAGAAAAAATAAAAGAAAGATAGATTAGACTGGAAAGGTGTTTTCCAGTCTCTATCGTATAAAGGGATATCATGAAATACATTATCAATCATTCAAACGACACCGCTTTTAATATCGCCTTGGAAGAATATGCCTTTAAACACCTTTTGGATGAGGATCAAATCTTCCTTCTTTGGATTAACAAACCATCTATCATTGTTGGTCGTCACCAGAACACTATCGAAGAAATCAACCGTGATTATGTTCGCGAAAATGGTATTGAGGTAGTCCGCCGTATCAGCGGTGGTGGAGCTGTTTACCACGATCTAAACAACCTCAACTACACGATTATCTCCAAAGAAGATGAAAACAAGGCATTCGACTTCAAGAGCTTCTCAACTCCAGTTATCAATACACTAGCTCAACTTGGAGTTAAAGCTGAATTTACTGGCCGTAATGACTTAGAGATTGATGGCAAGAAATTCTGTGGCAATGCCCAAGCCTATATCAACGGCCGTATCATGCACCACGGTTGTCTTGCTCTTTGACGTTGACTTTGTCAGTCCTAGCTAATGCACTAAAGGTATCTAAAGATAAGTTCGAATCTAAAGGGGTTAAATCAGTCCGTGCTCGAGTAACTAATATTATCGATGAGTTACCAGAAAAGATCACTGTTGAAGAGTTCCGTGACCTACTTTTGGAATACATGAAAAAAGAATACCCTGAAATGACAGAGTATGTGTTCTCAGATGAAGAATTGGCTGAAATCAATCGAATCAAAGAAACTAAGTTTGGAACTTGGGACTGGAATTATGGGAAATCACCTGAATACAATGTCCGTCGTGGAACTAAATTCCCAAGTGGTAAGGTTGAAATCTTCGCTAACGTCATTGAATCAAAAATCCAAGACATTAAGATCTACGGTGACTTTTTCGGTATCGAAGATGTTGCAGCAGTAGAAGATGTTCTTCGTGGTGTCAAATACGAACGTGAAGATGTCCTCAAAGCCCTTCAAACCATTAACCTAGGTCGTTACTTCGCAGGAATCACTGCTGAAGAAATTGCTGAAGCAGTTGTTGAATAAAGAAAAAAGAAGTTGGACTTTACCAACTTCTTTTTTTAATTGTTACATAATTTATATTATGTTATAAACTATCCAAGGCATTTTTTTGCTCATCATTAACGATATGCGTATATAGGTCCGTTACTTGGGTGCTTGCATGTCCAAGTTGATGACTAACCAAAACTTGAGATTTGGTTGCATCATAGAGACGGGTTGCAAGAGTATGGCGCAGTTTGTGGGGGGTTACGCGGACTTTGAAGTCCTCTGAATACTTGGCTACCATCTTTTCAACACTAGAAGTATCAATTCGGTTTGGGACACCTCGATATAAGGTCAGAAAGAGAGCTGTATCAGTCTTTTCTGTCTTATAACGTTTGTCTCGAATAGCGAGATATTTCTCTAGATAAGGCTTAGCAAAGGCAGCTACATTAACTGAGTCCCGTTTTCCACCTTTTCGAGTAACATCAATCACCATCATTTTGAGGTTGAGATCTCGAAGGTCAAGGTTAACTGCTTCAGAAAGACGTACACCAGAGGCAAGAAGAAGGGCTATAATGGCTAAATCTCGTTCTTTATTCTTATTAAAGGAGGATAAGGCGCGATTTGAGAGAGTTTTAGGGTATTCCTCATCGATATAATTCAAAAATCCCTCTGTTTCATCGCCTAAAAAGAGCTTTTGTTTGATATTTTCAGCTCGAGCCGCCAAGGTTTCTTTCTTTTTCTTGGTAGCAACTTTCTTCATAACATTGCGGTAGAAATAAGGTTCTCCTTGCTCATTTTCAACCTCTTCAGTCAAATACTTATAAAGACTAGAAAGTGCAGATAAAGTACGATTAATGGTTGTTTGGGAAACTCCATTTTTAGTCGTATTAGCATTAAGCAAAGGACGTTCACGCAAGTAAAGAATAAAAGATTCCATGTCTTTCTTGGTCATGCTCTCAAGAACATCCAAAGGAATATTAGCCATGGTGTCAGCATTCGATATACCAGATTCTAAAACCCAAGTGAAAAATCGATCGTATTCCTTTAAATATTCGTACAAGGTCGTAAAACTATAGGGAACAGCCAGTTTCGATTGGTAGTATTCCAGAACATACCAGGGCATGACTTGTTTGAGTTTATCAATACGTTCTAATAAGATCTCGCGTTTCATGTTTTTCTCCAAATATTTCTATACTAGTAGTATAGCATAGTTAGATATATTTTCAAGAAAATTATAGTTTTTCGGAAAGATGATAACGATTTGGTGTTAAGAAAAAAACCTGCTTATTTGTGGAATTTTAATAACTAAAAAAATTTTTTTCGTCAAAAATTGTCTAAAATGTACCTTATCAAAGTGAAGACTGAATTTTTCAAATGTGCATTTTAGTGAAAATGACTATTGTCAAAAAAACCTAAACCTTGGTTGTTCAAGATTTGTAGGCTTACAAGGGGTTTGATAAAGGTTGAAATTGTATTTTGACATCTAAGCTTCTAGATTAAAAATGTACTTTTATTCAACCTTAAAATAAAGTACATTTCATTTATAAAGTACATTTTTTAGAGAGTGTACATTAAACCTTAAACTCAGACGAATCAAGGGTTTATCTACTGTCTAGGGAAAAGTACAAAAATTTTCAGTTTTTCTATCTAAAGCAGGTTCATCCTCTTTTTTAGACTGTTTTTAAAACCTTTCTAAAGGACAAAAAGAAAATAGTCAACGATCTTCAACTACCCCCTATTCCAGCGTAAAATTGGAAGCAACGAAGAAGCTCATCAATTTTATCAAACGAAATGACTTTTTTTTTCGGAACTTTGAAAACTTCAAGAGACGAATTTTCATCGCTCTGAATATCAAAAAAGAAAGGACAAAATTTGTCCTTTCTCGAGCTTAGCTTTTAAAAAAGATTGGCCCTATAATATTTGTAGTGGGTAAATCCCCTATGGATATTATGGAACCTATTTTTGTGTAGAAAACATACTAAGATTAGTAGTGAGAAAATCTCCGACGGGAGAGAGCACTCACTACTTTTTCTTTATGTTAAAGTAGAGGTGTCTTGTAAAGTCGTAGGGCTCTTTGGCGCTAGACGTCGCTTGATAAACTGGCAAGACATCTGTTTTAGGTGGAATTTGATCAAAGTATGTGGGACGCTAGACGTCGCGTATTGAAAATAAAATCACTAAAACACGGAATTATTCAAGACAAAAGAGGTAATATCATGCGTACAGTATTTGGGATTGATGTGAGTAAGGCAAGTTCTGAGGTGGCAATTTGAGTCAACGGTGAAAAGATTCATGGATACACTATGCTCAATGACGCCATTGGCTTCAATCGTCTTTTGAATGACTTGAAAACTGTTCATAACCCTGAGATTATATTTGAAGCTACTGGTGTCTATTCTCAGCGTCTTGAGCCTTTTCTTGAGGAATACGGCTGCACTTATACACAGCTGAATCCTCTGGAAGCTAAGAAGCAACTGGACAGTCTGCGAGTTCGTAAAACAGACAAAAATTGACGCTGAAAAAGTTGGCTCATTCTCAGTTTATACTCAATCGTAAACCAACTTATGCAGGAAGAAGTTTATCAACACCTGCGTGATTTAAGCCGTTTCTATCAAAATCTTACAGAAGACATTGTTAGAGCTAAAAACCGTCTACACAAGGTCTTACAAGTCACCTTTCCTGAATTGGAAAATCTCTTATCCACACCAACTGGAGAGCAATATGGGAATTTAGTGATGGCTTTTTCCATGCAAAGAGTTTGTATTAAACCTATCTCAAAATAAATTGTGTAAGATTATCCGTCAATCTACCTCCAAACGAATCTCTGAAAAGCGTATTGCTTATCTGACTGATAAACTTATAAAACTCGCTAAACAATCTTTTTGTGCGGTCAAGAAAATCTCCCCAATGCTTGAAGAGGTTCGTTACTATGCTCAAGAATTGCTTCGTCTTTCTGAGCACAGACAGGTTGTCTTAGACGACATGGTAGCTCTAGCTCAGCCTTTACCAGAGTATGACATCTTACGATCGATTCCTGGCATCGCAGAAACCACAGCGACATCTATCATTGGCGAATTGGGAGATATTCGGCGCTTTCAGTCTACCAATCAAATCAACGCTTTTATTGGCATTGACCTGAGACACTATGAATCTGGGAACTTTCTCGCCAAGGAACACATTACTAAGCGAGGTAATCCCTATGCCAGAAAAATCTTGTTCAAGTGCATTCATAACATCGCTTCAGCTAGTCATACCAATCCCTGCCATATCGCCGATTTTTATGAGAAACGAAAAAGACAATCGACAATAGCTTCAACCAAGCCACATGCGATTGCCTCTATACATCGTCTCATTCGAACAATGTATTACCTCATTACGCATAACAAACTTTACGATTACTCTTTGACCCAAAATCAATAAGGTCATCTATGCCGTATTATTATAACACCTTGTTTCAAAAAATACCAGATGAGGTGTTTTTTAGCGTGCCCTTTTATGGATCAATAAGTGGTAAAAATAAGACAGTAACCTCAGAATAGCTACTGTCTTATCTCTTTTTTTACTTAAGGCCCTTGATATACTTGACAAATGGTAGAAAAGAGCCAAAAGATTGAGCATATTTTACATAATAATCTGAATCTAGTTACCTAAAATGTCTTCAATAGAAATTACAGGAATGTTAATTGGTGAAATACCAGACATCGCTGTCAAATTGGTAATATAAGAACGAGCATAAGGAAACGATAACAGAATCATATTTGCTCCATATTTCTTTATTATATTCTCTTCATCTAGATTTTCTTCACTGACTTCAAAAAGTATTAAGAATTAGCCGAATGTATAGCGGATTGTCATTTTCTTTAAAAATTTTTATTAAATATTGAAAGTTCTAATGATAAAGAAAAAGTCTCCTCATCCTCCTTACTAAATTTCGTTTCTAAACTTAATTCAATTTTTGTTGTTTTTCAAATTCAACAGATTTGTTCAAATAAAAATTCGATAGTCTCAACTTCCATTCTTTGAAATTTAATTTTTGAATTCATATCCATTCTCCTTATTTCTATATACTTATAATCGCTAAATCATCATACTCACAGAAGTATTTATTTTTGTTTGTCAAATTTATTGTTATCATCAATTTGTTTTGTAAAAGGATAATTCATGTAGATGAAATGGTTCATTAAAAACAAATCTATGACTTTTAATTTTTGATTTATCTTTAAAAGGATTCAATTCTTCCGTAATTAATTTATATGGTTTATGAGACGATAAGTTTGATACATAATTTACGTCACATGTGAAGTAAATGAAGTTTCAGTAGAGTTCGAAATTATAAAATGTACTTTATAAGGATTGTGACTGTTTTTTTGTATGGTATACTCTCTAACTTTTTCAAGTGCCGTTCTATATTTTTCGATAGGAATATCTTCCATAGCAAATTCCATTTGAGATATTCTTGGAGATATGTCAATTATTTGTGCCATCTCCTGCTCAGAAAAAGACAACTCGAATCGTAAATCCATTAACTCTTCCGAAAGCTTAAATTGTTCTGTTGATATTATTCTCTTTAATTCTGGTAATTCAAGGCCAAACGTATAATCAAAAGTCATATTTTTCACCTCTCTTTTAAAACACTAATCATTGTTGAGTTGATATTTCCTAAATAAATGTTTTCAGTTTCTTTTGCCAAGATATCTGTAAGATCATTTCCGCTTTGTTTATCAAAATAAAAAGTCATAATCGCACTAGATTGACTGCTAGATGGATAAAATAAAATTCGTTCCTTTTTATATTCAGTATTAATTCTTATTTCATATACATGTTGCACACTCCATAAAATCTTAATAACATAAGAAGGACGGTAACTCCCAAGTAAATCAGGGATGAGTAGTTCAATAATTTTTCTAGGTTTTACCTTCTGAGTCTTGAAGTAAGTCTTGACTTGATATCGATTGTCTTCTTAATACCCGAATAATTTGTAAATCAAATTCATGACTGTAATCACTATCTTTCCAATTAGGTATCTCTCAAAAACAAATTATTTTTATAATTTCCTTCAGTAAGAGTGCAACATTTGTAAATTTATACTCAAAATTTATCTCCTATATTTTTACACTATAAGAAATTATACCACAATACTAATCGCTTTTTCCACAAATTTTTAATTAACTGATAATAATCTATTTTAAAAATCGTTGTAGAGATAGCCGATTCCACTGTAGAGAATCGGTTTACTAATATATTTAATTAAGTTATGGTTTTTATACATAATAAAAACTATGTAATTATTATTTACAACAATAAATCTTTCACTTTTCCAATTTCAGTTTTTGGAATCACGAGATGAATCATATCACCTAGATACATCCTTGTAGATCCATTAACTGTCTTACTTTTCCCATTATGTACTTGGGTTGTGATAAGTACGTTGTGTGGTAAATTGAGTTCATGTACTTGCTTACCAGCAATTTTGTCTGATACTGGGATTTCAATTAGGGTAACTTCTCCATCATCAGTTGCTGATTCAGGTAACATTTTTTCCAGCATGGCTTCATAGACGGGTGCCCCTTTGAGCAAATCCATAACAATATAAGCAACTAGGGTCACCATCCCTAAAGGCATGAGATTTCGGATATCTCCGACCATCTCAGTCACAAGAATCATAGCTGTCAAAGGTGCTTTTGAGATAGCCCCAAAATACCCGCTCATTCCAAGGATAATAAAGATAGGAAATTGCTGCTGGCTGACGAGGCCAAGATTGACACAAATAACACCGACCAGAGCTCCTAGTAAGGATCCTAAAGCTAAAATAGGTAGGAAAATTCCACCTGGTAGTCCACTTCCATAACTGATCATGCTCCAGATAAAGCGAATGATGAAGTAAATTAAGAGAATCTTAAAGCTAAAATCCTGTTCTGTTAAGGATAAAACAACTTGATTTCCACCACCAAGTATCTGTGGTAGGAATATTCCCACAGGAATAATCAGGATAAAAGCAAAAATTGGATAATAGGCCTTATCCAGATGAATCTTTTGGCCAATCCAATCATATACTTTTCCGACATTCAGAACGGCTTTTTCATAAAGAAAACCTGAGAGTCCTAGAAAAATTCCCATCACCAGATAAATCCAATATTGGCTCAAGTCCATGAGAGGGATATTGTCCGGCATATCAAGTACAGGTGTTAAGCCAAAGATGAGAAGGGAAACAAAGTTTGCTACTAGACTAGCAGCCAAGGTAGAAACCCAGAAAAATCGTGAAAAATGATGGTAGACTTCTTCCACTACAAATAGGAGTCCTGCAATAGGCGCATTAAAAGCTGCAGCAAGTCCAGCAGCAGCTCCACTAGCAATCAAAGATCGCTCCTCAACAGGGCTAGACTTGAGCCATTTGGCAATCCCTTTTCCTCCAACGGCTCCTAGCTGAATACTGGGACCTTCACGACCTAGCATGAGTCCGCTCGCAATTGCTAATATACCTAAAATGTATTTTTTCCAGAGAACACTCCACCATTTGAGAGACATGAGACCTTTTAACTCTGCCTCAACTTGAGGAATACCAGAACCTTTGATATCTTTTTCTGAGCGTGTTAATTTGGCACTAAGTAAGCAAATGAGGATATAAAACAATAAAATAATCAATAGATTCCGTATCAGATTCTCTTGGTCTTGATAAAATCCTTGTACGATATGAAAGCCTTTTTCAATCAAAAAACGAAAAGAACCTACAATAAGTCCCACCACTAATCCAACGATGATACCTCGCCCTACTTGAGCTAAAATCGTACTAGACGCGAAAGCAAATTCTTTCTTGGAACTAAGTATTTCCGATTGTTCCTCCATAATTCTCTCCTTTAATTATCTTTTACTAGTTTCTGAAACGATCGTTTTAATCGGTTCAAAACTGGTGCGATGAATAGGTGTGACACCGTGCTTTTCAATTCCTTCTAGATGCTTAGCAGTTCCATAGCCAGCATTTTGTGCAAAATCGTAACCAGGAAATTCTTCGTCATAATTAGCCATGATCTTATCTCTTGTAACCTTAGCAATGATGGATGCTGCTGCAATAGATAAGGAGTTGGCATCCCCTTTGATGATGGATGTCTGAGAAATCGGCAAATCCAACTTCATAGCATCAATCAAAAGATGTTCTGGCTGTGGTTCCAGTTGAGAGATAGCTTCCCTCATGGCTAGTTTCGTCGCTTCGTAGATATTAACTTGGTCAATGACATGATTGTCCATAATCCCGATACCGATTGCTAGGGCATTCTCTTTGACAGCCTGAAAAATCTCCTCGTGTTTTTTCTTAGGAATTTTTTTGCTGTCATTTAAACCTTTAATTTTACAATTTTGAGGTAAAATCACTGCAGCAGCCACCACTGGACCAGCTAGCGGACCACGTCCAACCTCATCTACACCTGCAATTAGGTTAATCCCTTGAACGTAAAGTTCTTTTTCATATCGAAGCATAGCTTCTAAGCGAAGATTTTCATCTATTTCTGCTTGGATGGCCTTTTTACGCTTTTCAATTTCCTTTTGGACACCTGAACGAGAATCTTTTTCAAATTCCTTAAAAAAGGGACTTTCAAGTTCAGTTATCTTTGCTAATTTCTCTTTTATTTCTTTAATCGTTGCCATTGAGATCATCCAATGTATCTAATGTGTAATTACCCAGTTTACCATCACGAACTTCTTTGACAAAGAGATTGTAAAAACGGTCGTAATCATCACGAAAACCAAGGATGCGAGTCATATCCATAATGATTTCTGGAGCTTCATCGTTCAGATTCATTTGTTTAAAACGTTCTTGAAGCTTTTCAGGGTAATGTGTTTTAAAGTAATTGAGACCAAAAATCGTTACCTCATCCATAGGAAGTAACTGATCCTTTATTGCTCCAGTAAGAGCAAGTTTAAGGGCGACGGTTTCATCTTCAAATTTTGGCCAGAGAATCCCTGGAGTATCCAAAATTTCTAGATCCTTATTGGTTTTAAGCCATTGTTGCCCCTTGGTAACACCTGGTTTATTCCCAACTACGGCAATTTTCTTACCAGACAAACGGTTCATCAGAGTTGATTTTCCTGCGTTTGGAATTCCAATAATCATTGTCCGCAAGGTTTCGATTTGAATCCCACGTTCTTTTTGTCGAGCAATCTTATCTGCCATGAGTTTCTTAGCAGCATCGGTCACTACTTTTACTGTAATTTGCTCTTTAGAGTTAATAGCAAGCGTTTGAATGCCTTGCGATTCAAAGTGCTGACGCCACTCTTTTGTCAATACTGGGTCTGCAAGGTCTGCCTTGTTTAGAATCAATAGCCTTGGTTTATCCCCGATGATTTTAGTCAGCATTGGATTTTGGCTAGACAAGGGCAAGCGTGCATCTACTAAAACTGTCACAAAATCAACAAATTTTAAATTTTCCTGGACTTGACGTCGTGCTTTGGACATATGGCCAGGAAACCATTGAATAGTTGCCATCTGTAAAATTCCTTTCTTTTATTGGATTTGTATCTGTTTATCCATATTAAAAAAATAAATAGATATCATTTTTCTTAAAATAAATCACTATCTTTTATTATAACACGATTTCTCATATTTGACGCTTGATTCAATGCAGTTGGCTAAATGTTTTTCTAAAGTAAATTAGTCACAAATTAAATTCCTCATTGTCTAAAACAATTGAAAAATAACAGTATTCACCATGATCTTTAACATAGTTGCTGATATACTTTTCTGTTTGATGAATGGATTTTGCTACAATCGCTAGTCGAATTTTGTTTTTCGTAATACCAATTGTCATAAGTATGTGTCAATTGGCCATTTTATGAAAAACACTATCTCCACCTAATATAGTTAGATTATTCGTTTTGACAATCGCAAGTAAGTCTGGGATAACTGAGGAACTATAAGCGTATGCATTAATCCCTAAGTGGTTTAGATTTATACCTTTTTTGTGTATATGTTCAAAATTCAATTTCATAAAAGAAATTCCTCGATTTTCTCTTGATATGCAAAATCGATAACTACTTTGCAGTCGTTATCGATTGTAATGTTTTTTAATCTTTTTCACCAAGCTGGCTGTTGATTCTCATCATGATACTTGCGATTTTTTCTCCCCAATATGGATCTGATGCATAAAGAACATTCATCCCTGATGCTTTATTTCCAAGGTAAGTTCTACCTTCGTTATAATAATTCTCACGAATCCATTTAGCTGCACCTAAGATACCCTTATCGACATTGTCAAAGCTTTTAGCTGAGTCATATGGCGATGTGTCATAGGCAGCGATACCAAAGAAGTTATTCTTATCCTTGGCAATCTGGCTTCGTCCCCACGAACTTTCTAAAGCACTATGGGCAATCAGATAGAGGGCATTGATTTTATATCGTTCTTCTGCTTCTTTAAAGATTGCTCCTTTTCCAGCTAAGCGACTTCCTTGAATATTCATGATAGAGAAAATTTTATCCAACTCTGCTGCTGTATAATTAGTTGGTTTGCTTAAATCTCTAAACAAGAAAGGATTTTCAACTGTAAAGTTGTCAAAGTTAGCTCCATCAGCTGAATAATACTTTTTACCAATGGTCATAGCCGAGCTATGTGGTGCAACTCGAATACTAGCATAAGGTGATAACTCGTGGTAGAAATATTTGCCATCCGTAGTATAGTGAGGAATGAAGTCACTGTCCGAACTGACAGCTACTAGGTCACTCTTGTTCATATATCCTGAAAGACCAGAAATTTTAACTGGAAGTCGACCACCTTGAACTTCTGCTCCAGTAACTGAAACAATGCTACCTTGTGAGATATAGCTGAGCCTATCACCAGAAGCACTGTAGACATAAGCTGTAATTGGAGCTACCTTATAGTATGATGATGGATCAGAAATCCATTTTCCATTACTTTGGAAAGAATAGTCTTTACCTTTGATTTTGAAAGTCCCAGTTACATAAACTCCATCTTCTTTGAGGTAATACCAAGCGTCATAGTCCTTATCAAAAATCCATTCATTCTTAGCCATATAGCCACCAGATTTTAGATAGTAAGAGCCTACCCATTGGTTTTGAGCGTAGCTACCATCCGACTTGAGGTAGAACCAGCTAGCGTATTTCTTATCAAATACCCATTCATTTTCAGCCATGACTCCACTATCCTTGAGATAGTAGTTATCTTTCCATTGGTTACTTAACATGACTCCATCTTTATTAAAATAGTACCATGAACTGCTGATTTTCTCCCACTTGTCGCGAATAATTTTTCCGGATGCTGTAGCATAATACCACTTATCTTCGATTTTCACCCAGGCATTTTCCTCCATAGCACCACTACTTTTAAGAAGATAATCATTATAAATAGTATTGCTTAACATTGTGCCTGATTCACCAAATCGATACCAAACACCAGCTATCTTTTTCCAAGTATTACGAGTAATTTTCCCATCTTCATTGGCATAGTACCATTTATCACCAATTTTTACCCAAGCATTTTCTGCCATAGCACCATTACTCTTGATAAGATAATCGTTGTAAATGGTCTGACTTAACATGATACCTTTATCATCAAATCGATACCAAACACCAGCTATCTTTTTCCAAGTATTACGAGTAACTTTCCCGTCTTCAGTGGCATAATACCATTGGTCGTCAATTTTCACCCAAGAAGATTCTGCTAAGGCACCGCTATTATTCAAAATATAATCATTAAAGAAAGTGTTACTAAGCATGATGCCTTCTTGATTGAAATAATACCAAACCCCAGCTATCTTCTTCCAATTTAAAACAGGCTGATTGTTCTCATAATAGCGCCATTGACTGTTTTCTTTTTGCCAACCGTCTTTGTTAACCACTTCTACTACTGCTTCTGTCGAAGACTGCTCCTTGGAGATAGTAGTTTCTTGCTTTTGGAAAGCTTTAGAATCCACTGTTTCTGACTTATTTTTGAGGTTGGTTCAGATTGTCATTTCCTGCTTGGCTTCTTGTAGCCTTTTCAGAAGTTTGAACTTTATTGGTAGCTTGAGATTCCTCTGCGTATACAGTCGTTTTCGCAACACATGCCATAGAGAGTGCAACCGTACTTGCTAGCAATACTTTTTTCATTCTTATCTCCTAACAAATACCTAGATATTGTGTTTGATATTTGTATATATTGTGTAAAAAATAGTATTTATCCACTATATTATACAATATTCTTTTTAAATATAAAAGTAGTATCTTTCAGAAGAAAGAAAGTTGTAATATTTTTAAAATATTTTTAGAAATAAAAAGTCAATCAAAAAGTAGTCGAACATAAGCTGAACGACTACTATTTTATAAAATTATGACTGACCATAGACTTTTTTTCGTTTCGTTTTAGTTACTTTGCTAGCGTTCTTCCAAAGTTTTGGATTGATGAAAATAGTAACGACCGCTAGTATTGCAAAACCAATCCCAACATACCAGTAGGGTGTATCCAAGGTTGTAGAGCGTCCTGAAAGATTGACAATCCCACGGAAAAGCGTACCTGCTGTAATAATCGCTACTGCCGAATTCCATAGATTTAGACTAATACGAGAGAAATGAGGGAGAACTTTTAAAAATATTGCAAGTAGAATTCCCCCGACAAGAGGTGCTGCAAACAAATAGTGCATATGAACAGAGGTTTCTCCAAAACTAAAAGCTTCGTAAATTCTAGAAAATGCAAAGAAGAAAATAGTGATTAGTGTATAAGAAATGACTGTTTTTTTAAAACGTTTTTTGCCAAAATTAGTAACCGATGTAGACAATATCACTCACCGCCCTTTCTGAAATTTTGTTTCCTCCAGTCGTTGGCTTATTGATAACCTGACCGTTGAAATATAGTGTACATGATCCACCTCCATCAAGGTTGTAGGCAGTTTTTGCTCCATAAGATTTCATGACCTCAGCTAGCTGATAAAGAGAGAGACCTTCACTTTCTGATGTACGTCCATCTGAAACAACGATGATATAGTGGTTTTCATCGATCATACCAATAGCTGTACGAGGATTTGAAGCCATTGCTTGTCCTACTTCTGTATTGGTATCAACTGCAATTTCACCATTTTCGACCAAGGCTGGTCCAAAAGCCAATAGATTGACGACACCGTCATTTACTAGTTGCTCAGCTGAAATCTGATCTTCATAAATAATCTTGAAAGAACCGTCCTTATAAATAGCTAAGTCACCATTGCTAGAATCTTCACGAACAGTATCACGATAAACAACTCCATTACGAATAACATAGCCTGTTGAGTTAGCACCATAGTAGTCCCCATTTACCGCTAAAATAGCATTGTTGTCAGCTGCAGTTACAGAGGTTTTTGCAGTTACGTTTGTCCCATAGGCATTTTGTGCAAAGGCTGTTTTTAGATAATCTGATGAATTCAGACTAACATCCGCAACGTAGACTTGCGTATTATTGACCGTCTTTTCAGACAAATTGACGGAAATATTGTCATCTTTATAACTAGAGTCAGTGACAGTAGCTGTCTTAGCAGCTTGAGCTTGACTTGCAGCAGCATTGGAACTTGTGCTAGTTGTGGTAACTGTCGAGATAGTTTCAGCGAGGACAAAGGTTTTTAGCATGGAATAACTAAAGGATCCCGTCAAGAGTAAGCCGAGAACCGAGGCGTAAGCATAGCGTTTCTTTAAAAATTTCATAATACAGTTGATGTCCTTTCCTTAAAGATGAATTTCTTCTGCACTGTCCAAGAGACTGCAAAGAGAAGGATGCCGACGATAACTTTAGCAATCAGAAGGTTGATTCCAAAGACAGTATAGAGGAGACGAATCAGTAGCGTATCTAGAACAAAGAGTCCTATTGCTAGACCAAAGTATCCCATCCCTGTTTTCATAAGGCTATCGTCGTTTTTAAAGACGAGTTTTTTATTTGTAGAATAGTTAAAAATAGAGCTTGTCACACGTGCTAGTCCGTTAGCTAGGAAGATACGGAAACTCGTCGGAACTGTTGGTAAAACCAAGATTGCAATAGCATAGACAAGGTAGTCTACAACAAAACTACTGAGAGAAGACAATGCGAATTTAAAAATATTTTTATAAATCATCAATCCATCTCTAATCGGACGGAAGTGTGAAGCCTCATTATCATTGATATAGACAGTTTCAATCGGCACTTCTAGAATCTCGTATTCTTTCGTTGCTTCGAGCAACATATTCATTTCATATTCATAACGTTGGCCTTCAATCTTAAGCATAAACGGTATCAAGTTTGTAGTAAAAGCACGAAGTCCTGTCTGTGTGTCTGTTACTCCTACTCCAGTTTGAAGTTTAAAGAGTGCTTTGGTTAAGCTGTTACCAAAACGGCTACGAAGGGGAACTTTTCCAGAAAAGGCACGTACACCCAAGATTAGCTTGTTTGGATTTTCGGAAGCTTTATTAGCCGTGCGGAAAATATCCCATACCTTGTGCTGTCCATCCGCATCTGCTGTGACAACCGTACCATAAATGTTTTGTTCTTGAATATAAGTAAAGGCTGTTTTTAGAGCCTGCCCTTTACCTTGGTTCACTTGGTGACGAATGACAGTAGCAAATTGTTTTGCTTTATCAAAGATTTTTTGGCACTCTGATGAACTGCCGTCGTCTATCACTAAGATATGAAAATCACTCTTTTCGTGAATTTTTTCGATGAGTTTGATAAGTTGCTTATCTGGTTGATAAGCTGGAATGACTATGTAGTTCATATCGATACCTCTTTCTTTGATGATGGTATAACTATACAGAACATCGCTAAAAATACCTTATATCAGTTTTTCTTTAAGAAAAAGTTTAAAAAAAACTTTAAGCTTAAAAGGCTTATCATTTAATAAGAAATTTAGTTTGAATTTTCAGATAAAAATAAATATACAAAAACCCTCAAATAGCAACTGTATTTGAGGATGAATCTTATCATACAATGAAAGTACTTAGTCTATTTTCTCTCTTAATCTTTCAACAAAGAGATAGGCTGCAGGACAAGTTAAAGTGTTTTTGATCGTTAGATTATTGATTTGGTAAATCTTCTTACGGTCAGTATGTGGAAATTCTCTACAAGCCTTAGGACGGACATCGTAGATGGAACAGAGATTATCGCCACCTAAAAATGGACAGGGCATAGATTTGAAGACCTTATCCCCATCCTCGTCTACCTGCAAAAACTCAGCTTCAAAGGCTGGCAATTTCATTTTAAAATACTTGGCAATACGTGTGATATCTGCTTCTTTAAAGTCTGGACCAAGACTCTTGCAGCAGTTAGCGCAGGCTGTACAATCAATTTCATTAAAAACTTCTTGATGGATTTCAAGCGCAATTTTATCTAAATTTTTAGGAGCTTTCTTCTTTAGATTTCCTAAAAACTTACGATGCTCTTTTTGTTTTTGCAAGGCTAGTTGGTGATAATATTCGATATCGATTTCTTTTGACATAGTTTCTTTCTAATTTTTCTTTACTTTGATATAAAACTCTTGATAATTTACATAAATTTAGTATGTATCTATATCTCTATTAAATATTTTTATAATTCAAAAATTCCTATTCAGCACGAAAATTACCGCCATTCTATCGGTAGCTTTCCTCTCTATACTATCATTCTTTCTAAAAAAGGTTTGATGCAGTTGGTTAAAATGCCTTCTATCCAAGATTTTTGAGCGGATGATAGGTTTTCTGCATTTAAAGACTCCTTTAAAAATTCACGTACTTGGTCGGGTGCTATTTCAAACTCAAAAGCCTTCATTTTGTAGAAAAAGTCAAACAAAGTGTTAGAGAGATAGTCAGTTGAAAATGGAATTTCTCCAGTTTTTCGATACATGATTAGAAGTCGGGAAAATCGAGCTTTTTCTTCGGGTATATCCTTAAAATACGAGTTAAGCAACCAGACTTGCTTTTGTTTTCTTTCAAGAGGATCTTGACTAGCAATGCGTTGATCCTTTTCGAGTTCTCTTTGGTACTGTTTTGATTTTATAGAACGTTCTGTCCGATTTTTACCGAAGAGAATCTTTTCCCACTGGCGCTCTTCTAGTGTCAGTGTTTCGCTCAGTCCAAAGTAATCCTGATAGGCACGTTCAGCTGGTCCCATTGCTAGAACCAGGTTATCCGCATATTGTTTAGCAATCTTGTCTCGCTTCTTTCGCTCCTTTTCAGCCTTGATGCGAAGTTCCTGCTCATAGTCAATTTTTTCTTTTCCTAGTTTAACAAGATAGAGCTGATCGTCAGATTTTCCAAGTAGAAAGGGTTTGATAAATTTTTCAAGGACTTCCTCCATACGAGCTTTCTTCAAAGGCTCTGCCCTACTCCAACTTCCACCTTGAAAAACTTCCAAAAAGAGTTGATAATCCTTTTCTGGTGAGAATTGATTGCCACGATTTGACTTGAAAGCTCCCTTTTCCCATAGCCAGTTGATTAGTCGCTCATCAAAATCCGTTTTATTAACTCGAATGACTTCTTTTTTCTGGGCCTTTCTGGTTAGATTTTCAAGCTTTCTGAGAAGTTTTTCTTCCTCTTCTAGCTGTTGATCTAGGCTAATTCTTTGGAAATGACGCACACAGTCACTCCCAATGGGGAAGAGGCGTTTGCCAGTAACTCCGTTAAAAAGTTCATAAGCATACTTAATAGCATTACCGCAGACACAATTGCTTCGACCGATTCCATTAAAAATCAAGGAAACTTCACTCCATTCTTTGGTAGCTTGTTCCCAAGTATCGGCTTTAGAGGCCTCTAAAACTGCATCATATAAGTTTTTTCTAACAGGAATGGACATGATGTCTCCTTTCTTTTTAAAGTTTAACGACTTCTACTTGGTCTTTACCAAGTAGAATCAAATATTTTTCAACGGTTTCTATCTGATATGAACGAGATAGAGCCTCTGCATAGAGTTCTAATTGACCACGATAACGTTCAACAAGTTGACTAGCATGCTCATAACGATCTGTCTTGTAGTCAAAGAGAGCAATCTTATCATTGTAGAGGAGATATCCATCTAAGATTCCACGGACAACAAAATCTTCCTGACTCTTAGCATCTCTTTTCAACATTGAGAAAGGTTGTTCTCGATAGAGTTTATCTTGATTTGCAAGAATCTCTTGACCTAGAGCTGTATCAAAGAAGGACAAAATTTTTCCTAGATTGATTTTGGATTTGACAGCTGAACTTACTTGAACTTGCTCTAAAGCATCTGTTAAAGTCTCTAAAGTTGGTTTCTTAGCTAGATTAATTCTCTGCATGAGTTCATGGGTAGCACTACCAATTTCAGCACCAGTAACTTTCTTAGTTTTAGAGAAATCAGGAAGGTTGAATTGAACCGTACTTTCTTTTAGTTGACTTTGACCAGCTACTACTACTACTACACCTTCCATATCCATGACAGGTTCATAGAATTTTTTAAGCTGACTAGGGGTTTGTACACTTGGAAGATTGATTGCTGCACGGTGGATATCATTATACACTTCCACTTCTTTTAGCATTTCCAACGCATCTTTGATGGTTTCTGACTGGCGATTATCTGCTTGGGATTGGTCTTGGAGCTGGCTTTTATTTTCCAATTCTCCGATAGCTTCTTGGGTTAAATCTTCTTCACCCTCAAAGCGCACAGTGAAGTGTAAATCCTCCTTAGAAAATGCTTGATAAATGGCCCAAATCCAATCTTGGAAATTACTAGCATCTAGTCTAGTTTCTCGAGTCAAAAGACCTTTTCCATTTGTCGGATATTCTTTGGCTTCTAATTTTTCACGAGATCCTTTTCCAACTAAATATAATTTTTTCTCAGCTCGCGTCATGGCTACATAAAGTAAACGCATGAGTTCAGAATAACTTGCTAACTGAAGTTCTTCTTCGTTTTGCGTATAGGTCAAGCTTGGGATAGATAATTTAATCGTAGATGGAACGTATTCCTCTTTGGCATCTGTAGCAACTCTAGCAACATACTTGAGACCAAGGCCATTTCTTCGACTTAAGATGACCTCAGACATGGAATCTTGCTTGTTAAATTGCTGATCAATATTAAGGATAAAGACATAAGGAAACTCAAGGCCCTTACTTTTATGAATACTCATAAGTTCTACAGCATCCTTAGGTGGTGCTACAGCAACATTGGCAAGATCATGCTGGGTTTCCAAGACTTGGTCAATCATTCGAATAAAGCGAGATAATCCCTTGTAATTACTCTTTTCAAACTGATCTGCTCGTAAAGCTAAGGCATAGAGGTTAGCCTGTCTGGCCTGTCCATTTGGTAAAAGCACCAACATAGTCATAGTAAAAGCGGTCACTATAGATTTTCCAAATGAGATCATAAAGTGAGTGCGTTTTAGAATACAAACGCCAAGCCTGGACAGTTTCCATGAAGAAGTTTAGTTTCTTTTGTAATTCAGCTTTGATTAAATCCTTTTGAAGACCAATTTTCTTCTGAACATTAACTAGCTTCTCATAAAAGTTTTCTTGAACCTTAAACTCGGATTTCTGAAGAGCTAATCGAGCCAATTCATCTTCATCAAAGCTAAACATAGGAGACTTCATGAGAGCAACTAAAGCGAAATCTTGAAGAGGGTTGTGAATGACACGAAGAGTATCCAACATAACCTGCACTTCTAGGGATTGCAAATAGTTTGATTGGGCGCCGTCTGTCTTGACTGGAATACCATAGTCAGACAAGGCAAGTAGGACCTGGTCATTGCGACTTCTGCTGGCAGTTAAGAGAGCCATGTCCTTGAAAGGTACACCCTTATCATTATGAAGGTGAATTATCTCCTTAAGCACCATGCGCATCTCACCAGTCAGTTTGTTGCTTGTAAGTTCTTCCTCATCATCAGAATCGCTATCATCCTTATCATATAAGAGAACTTCTGCCTTGTTTTCAGGATTTGCTTGAATATCAGTATTTCCAAAAACAAGTTGATGCATACCGTCATAAGATATCTCTCCTACTTCCTCGTCCATGAGATGTTTAAAGACATCATTCGTAGCATCTAGAACTTCTGAACTGCTCCGAAAATTTTCTTTAAGTAGAATTAATTGACCTTCTTTGTCATCTTGAGCAAATCTATGAAATTTTTCGTTGAAGATTTGGGGATCTGCCTGTCTAAAACGATAAATAGACTGCTTAATATCTCCTACCATAAAACGATTATGACCGTTTGAGAGGAGTTCCAGCATTCTCTCCTGGATGTGGTTGGTATCCTGATATTCATCGACCATAACTTCGTGGAAGCGTTCCTGGTATTCTCGACGAACCTGAGGGAAGTTTTCCAATATCTCAATGGTGTAATGGCTAATATCCGCAAATTCGAGAAAGCATTCTCTTCGCGTTTTCGTTGTCGATAGGCATCAACAAAATCTCTCATGAAGACTTGGAATGTCTTTGCCAAGTCCCAAGAATCTTGATGATAATCTTCTTGAAATTTCAATAAAGTGATTTGATCATTTAGTGCAATCAACTTTTCAATTTTTGCTTTTCTCTCTTGGTTGTAGGTTTCTTTCAAGTCTTGCAGTTCGGCCTTACGACTGGCATTTGTAAGAGCACGACCTCCCTTATCCTTAGAGATACTAACAACTCGGTCTAAAACTTCTTGATATTGATTAAAAGTTGATTCGTTGGTTAAAGCTCCGATTTCATCTAGAACTTGTTGGACAGATTCTAAATAAGCTGCTTTGCCAAATTCCTTGGCATCATTATCCAAATGATAACGGAAAAAGCTTTCTAAATCCCAAAGTCTTTCTTTTATATCCTCTGCAAGGGTTTCTTTAGCAACCGTAAAATCAGCCTTTTCAAAACCTTTTAGGAAAGATTCCTGTAGCCAAGCCTGAGGATTACTAGTGGATTGCAAAAAGTCATAAATCATATAGACCTGTTTACGCAGTCCACGCGCGTCTTTGCTTCTACCTGCAAAGTTCTTGACCAATCGACTAAAATTATCTTTATCCTTGCCTTGGTAGTGATGTTCAAAAACTTGTCGAAAAACCTCATTTTTTAAGAGAAGCTGCTCACTTTCATTCTGAAGAATGCGAAAATTTGGAGAGAGGTCAAGGAGATAACCATGCTTGGTCAGGAATTTTTGGGTAAAAGAGTCCATGGTCCCAATCGCAGCATTGGGTAAATCAGCTAACTGTCTGCCAAGGTGTTTTTTTATTTCCAAATCTTGTGTCTCTTGGATTTGTTGGCTGATTTTCTTTTCTAAGCGTTCTTTTAACTCAGTTGCTGCCTTGACTGTAAAGGTTGAGATAAAGAGTTGGCGAATTTCTACTCCACGCGCTAGTTGGTCAAGAATTCGTTCAGCCATAACAAAGGTTTTTCCTGAACCAGCTGAAGCTGAGACCAGAATATTTTGACCAGAGCTATAAATAGCTTGAATTTGTTCAGCTGTTTTCTTAGGTTTCTTGTTAGACTGAGCTTCTGCTACTTGTAAGGCTGCAATCTCTTCTTGGGTTAAAAATTTCATCGCTCCAACTCCTCTCTGATTTTATTAAACCAAGCTTCCTTGGCATTGCTCTTGGCAACTTTCTCTAAAAATCTCGCCTGACCTAGATGGTAATTGGCTTCAAAACCTGTAATAGCTTGATATTGTTGAACATATGGTGCAATGCTTCTACCGTTTTCTGTATAAGGGTTGATCGCAAATTCACCAGATAAAATCTTCTCTGCCGCTTTTTTGTAGAGAAGGGCATTATAGTCTAACAATAACTGGAATTCCTCATCTGACAACTGATAAGTCTTGATTTTTATTGTAAAACTCTCCAAGGTTTTTTATCTCTTTTTCAAGAAAGAGGCCTTGGTATTTCATAGTCTTATTGGTTTCTGCTACTGCCTTTGAAAGAGTTTTTGCAGTTTGCAATGACTGAATTGGTTCAGCCATTTCTAGGTACATAGCTCCAAAGAAATCCGTATTCCCTTCTTGCTTGAGGGCAGCTAGATAGGTTGGTAATTGCGAGTTAAGACCATTATAAAACATAGGGAACTTGAACTGAGTCAAAGAAGACTTATAATCTACAACACCGATAGCTCCATCTGATTTTAGACGGTCAATTCGGTCAACCTTACCACGGACATAGACATTTCGTCCATTATCTAGCTGAATAAAGGCTTGTTCCTTGCCACCAAAGACTGCCTCTTCCTGAATCGTTTCAACATCCGCATTATGTCGAAGAATGTGTCCTGTAGCGCGTGCGACATCTAAGAGAACTTCCTTAGTAAATTGAGCCTCCAAACTCTCCTGATAAATAGCTTGAAACTCACGTTCTTGACTGGTTTCAGAGATAGCTTGTTCTAAACGACGATCAAAGGATTCATCGCTCGGCATTTTCAATGCCCGCTCAAAGATACGATGCAAGAAATTCCCATGACTTCTTGCATCAGGACGGAGACGCAATTCTTCCTGCAAACCTAGAACATAACGGAGATAGTAACTGTATTCATTACGGTAAAATTCTGTTAATCCAGAAGTAGATAGATAGAAATCTTGTTCCTGTGGATATAAAGCTTCCAGTGTATCATTAGCTAAGGCCTTGCTTTTCGGACTTGTTGGTAGGACGGGATTTTCTAAACCTTTGTCTTCCAACTTTTTCCCCATCACACGAACTAAAACCTTGACAAAGGTTAAGTCTTGGTCACTTGTCTCCACCTCACCTTGCTGATGATAGGCAACAAGACTCGACAAGAGACTGTGATAAGAACCAATATCATCCTTTGTTAGATTTTTTCGGTCAATTCTCTTTTCAATCTTGCTAAAACCAAAATCCTGCAATTCTTTCAGATAAACCGACTCTTTACTCTCATTTTCATTGAGTAAGCTTGGCGCTGATAAGACTAGTTGCTTCCTTGCAGAGTTGACCAAAGAAAGCATGGTATAGCGATTCTTCTTGAGGTTTTCTTGACTTGCAATCAGTAATTGAGAACCTTCTTGAGTTGCTTGGTTTAGCACTTCTCTTTCTTCATCGCTCAACAAACTAGTGTTTTGAGCAATTTTGGGCAAATGATCTTGAGTTAAACCAATTGCATAGATGTAATCAGCTGTCAAAGGTGCAATCAAATCATAACTTTGCACCAGGACAGTATCTACTGTTGCTGGGATTGTACGATAATTGGACAAGCTCATACCTGAATGAAGAAGTGCCAAGAAATCATCTAAAGTGACCTGGGAACCTTCAAACACGGTTGCAAATTGCTCCATTACGTGGCAAAAAGCCTTCCAGACCTCCTCTTGTCTTTCTTGCTCGCTACTTCCATCGTTGCAGATAAGGTTTGTAACTGCTTGGTCAAATGAGCATCTTTCAAAAAGTTGTTCCATTTTGAAAGAAGATTCTCAGCTTTTTGCTTACGACTGGTTAATAACGTTTCTAATGGATCTAGAACACGAACACGAAGCTCATTTAATTTGACCAAATCAAATTTTCCATGATGATTTTTTGTGAATTCTTGTTTAAAACTAGAAAGACCATCAATCCCTAGATAAAGAAGATATTGTTCAAAGCTATCAATTTCCTCTTGGTTAAGGTCAGTATACAAGCCAGTACGTAGCAGATTAATCAAATCTTCTTGACGGAAATTGTATCGTTTCAAACGCCCGATGGATTCTACGAATTGAGTTAGAGGATGATGAGCCATAGACTCACTCTTACCCAAATAAAAAGGGATCTGATATTGATTAAAAATTGTCTGCAGAGACAGTTTATAAGACCCTACGTCTCCGAGTAAAATGCGAAAATGCTTATAGCTCAGTTCTGGCTCTTGGTGCAATTTCTGGCGAATACTACGAGCAACTAACTCCAACTCTTCTTTTTGTGTCAGACAAGACCAGATTTGCAAGTCTTTTCTATCTTCGTCATTCACATCTAAACTAATTTCAGAATAATCATAAGCACTTTCCAGTAATTTTGAGGCTTTGGCAAAGGCATCAAGTTTCTCATGTTCTTGACAAGTATTTTCTGCCTTAGTCTGATATTTAAAGGCCAAATGTCTCAAAAACTCAACACTGGCTTGATAGAGGTTCCCTTCACTAAATGGGCTAGTATAGGCTCTCTTAGACGCATATACACCAATGACAATCTCAACACCCTTACGATGGAGCAGATCCACTAGGTGTTCTTCTTCTGAAGAGAAACGAGTAAAACCATCAATAACTAGGGCGATCTGACTAAAATCACTGCTTACCTTATTCTCTTCAATAGCATCAATCAGATACGATAATTGACTTCCTTGCGAAACTTGACCTTGATTGAGATAAGCTGTTACCTTTTCAAAAATCAAGAGTAAATCAGAACGTTTATCAGCGTCAGATAGACTTTCTAAATCCAAAAAGCTCATCTTCGCAGTTGTCATTTCATGATAAATCTCAATCAGTTGTTGGATGAATTGCGGATCTTGTTTAATAGCCCCGTAAACACGCAAATCCTTAGCGTCTATCTCAGACAAACATTTATAGAAAACCATGCCCAGACCAATATCATCGAGACTAGACTTCGCTGGTATATCGTTTAAAACCAGATAACGAGCCATTTGAGCGAAGCGCGTGACTGTGATCGCAAAAGAAGCCTGCTGACTCAAGCACTCCAGCACGGCACGTTCCTTTTCAAAAGAAAGAGAGTTAGGGGCGATATAAAAGACTCGTTTACCTTGGGCAACCAGTCCCTGAGCCTCCTTGGTTAGGATTTCTGTTAAAGAAGTCCGAATATCGGTATAAAGTAGTTTCATCTCAGCCTCGTTTGATTTTTTCATTACCTTTCATTATACCATTTTTTGACTGCTAATCCTATAAATAGAGGGCTCTTTAACATCTCAAGAAAAGAAAAATGCCAGAAATTTCCGGCATTGATTGATAAGCACTAACTTCATGAAAATACGAGAATCCATAATTCCCAAAATGCAGCAATGTTAATCATGATATGGAGCAAAATAGGATAATAGAGAGAATGAGTTTTTCGGTAGAGGAAAGCTAAAATTGCTCCTCCACTTGCATAGGTGAAAAAGGCGAGCGGTGTTATACCATCAGCAACATGCACATAGCCAAAGACACAGGCTGATAGTAAAACATCTCCATACCAAGGTGAATCTTTAAAAAATGTATTCATCAGAACTCCTCGGTAAACCAATTCTTCTGAAATTGGTCCTAGCAGACAAGTAATAAGCAAAAAATACAGCAACTCTTGTCGCCCTGTCATCTCAATCATTTCATTTAAAGCCATTTGATTGGACGTGGCTGGGGTTAAAAAGGAAAACACAATACCTGAAAGATGATTGACTCCATAAGCAAGAAGCAAATAAACTGGATATCTCCATTTCCACTTCAACTCAAGAATTTTCCTACCTTCGAATACTAGTAAATAAAGAATAGCTATAAAAGTAACGATGAGCTCTAAAAAAGCAAGAATCAAGAAATACTCTCGACTAGCAACTACAAATCTAGCTGAAAAGTGATTAAAAATCCACCAAAACCAAGTCTTCCTATAAATGATTACCAATAAGGCTAGTAAAATCTGTACTACTCTTTTTTTCATGCCAAGTCCTCTGCTTTTTTATCCATTATCAGTATATTGCAAATTTAGTATAGCATATATTTGCCAAAAAGCTTCTTCCAATCATGAATTGTAATTGAAACGTCCTAAATTGACATAGTAATCCTTATTTCCACTAAATTATGCTATAATATAGACAAAACACGTGAAAAGGAACTACTATGATTAAACTACTTGCCCTTGATATGGACGGAACTCTGCTCAACGAAGCCAAAGAAATTCCTCAGGCTCATATTGATGCCATTCATAAGGCTATCGAAAAAGGCGTCAAACTGGTTCTCTGTACTGGTCGTCCTCTCTTTGGGGTTCTTCCCTACTACAAGAAACTAGGACTAGATTGCAGAATGAATACGTCATCGTCAACAATGGTTGTTCTACCCACCAAACTAGTGACTGGGGCCTTGTTGACTGGCGAGAACTTAGTAAATCAGACATTGAATACCTGAATGACCTTGCTGAAAAGAGTGAGGTTCAGTTAACTCTCTTTGACGAGGAACACTACTTCGTTCTCGGAGGCGAACCAAATCCTATCGTAAAATACGATGCGACACTTGTCTTTTCTGACCTGACTGAGATTTCACTAGAGGAAGCTACCAGTGGTAAATATCGCATGTTCCAGGGTATGTTCTTAGGTACAAAAGAACAAACAGATGATTTTGAACAACGATTTGCTGATGAACTTTGTCAGAGATTTAGTGGAGTTCGTTCTCAACCAGTTATCTATGAAGCAATGCCACTCGGTACAACTAAGGCTTCTGCACTTTCTCGTCTGGCTGAGATTTTGGATATCCAAGCTTCTGAAATCATGGCCATGGGTGATGCCAATAACGATATTGAGATGTTAGAATTTGCAGGGCTTGGGATTGCCATGGGAAATGCTAGCGACTATGTCAAATCTCTCGCGGATGCCGTAACTGCTAGCAATGAAGAAGATGGTGTTGCACGCGCTATTGAGAAATATATTTTGTAGAAAATTAAAAAGCAACTAACAGTTCATTCTGCTAATTGCTTTTTTTCTGTATTAAATTAAAGCTGTCAAAGCGGTGATAAATCCAAAAACAATCCCTGGTGCATTGGCTGCTGCCAAAGGGATATCTCGTTCTTTTTTAAAGAGACCGTAGTAAACCCAAAGACTGCAGTTAAGTGCAGCTACTGCTGGTTGGATAAAATTCCCTTTTTGACCCGCAAGGTTGTTCATAATTTGAGGAATATAAGAGACATACATCATTACAGACATAAAGGTTGCAATCCAACCTAAAGTTTTCATTTGTTTTTCAGACATTTATTCTCCTTTCAAAAACAGTCTCAATTATACACTTTTTTTAAAAATGGTGAAGTTTAAAAAGCTATTTGTTAAAAACTTGTAAATTATCACAAGATTGTGACCAGAGGTAACTTGTTTGTTCTTATCTTTAGAAAAGGTACGGTGGCTAACAGTTTTTATCATACTATTATTATTTAAAAAAATCTCGGATGACCATTTACATCCAAATAAAAAATTACCTTCGCCTCCTTATCTGAAATTACTAATGTGTAGTCTTCGAATAAAAAATTATTTGGCGGATACTTTACCAGCATGAACCATAATGTTGAACCTTTGCAATTCATCTTTTCAAACTCATATGGATAAGAGTGCTCTAATCTTAAAAGTTTAGGATCTAAAAACACATTCACCCTCAAGTTTATTATTAGAATGAAAATTTTTACCAATTTTCAATAACCTGTAAAGGTGATAAATTCGTCTTCTTTTTCATAGTCATATACCACTGATTTCCATAGAACAAATGAATCTATTGTCATTAACTTCAAAAACTGAAACTATGTACTACTTCTTCTCAATCGGCGCTACACTGGCTAGGAGTTTTTTGAGTCCGACTTCTGGGAAATTGATTTTCAATTCCTGAGTAGATCCACTTCCTGAAACTTCAAGAACAGTTCCTTCACCCCATTTTTTATGAAGGGCAATATCACCAATAGACCAGCTTGTCTCACTAGAAGTCGATGTAGAACCAGCTGAAAATTGTCCAAAAGGTAGTCCTTTTGATTCAATTGATCTTGGTGCTGCATTGCGCTTACGATCTTGTAGAGCTTGGGCTAGGCTCATTCCTTGACCAAAGGCGACACCTCCACTACTATAGGATGCTTTGAAGCTACTATTGGCTGGACGAGCCAAACCTTGATAGGTCAATAAATCTGAACTAATCTCATTGATAAAACGTGTTGGGCGATTATAGTTCGTACGTCCAAACAACAAGCGTGAGTTAGCGTTGGTCAGATAAAGGATTTTTTCTGCGCGCGTGATACCAACATAGGCTAGACGGCGTTCCTCTTCTAGTTCATCCATGTCTTCTGCTGCGCGACTAAGTGGAAAGACATTTTCTTCCATCCCAATCAAGAATACAACTGGAAACTCCAGTCCCTTGGCAGCATGGAGCGTCATCAAGGTTACTTCTGACGTCTCCTGACTACCAGAGTCCGTATCTGCAATCAAGGCCAAGTCATTGAGGAAGCGACTGAGTTTATCCAAGCCAGTTTCTTCTTCCTGATTATCTGGATTATCATCAAAGTTTTTGGTAACAGAGAGGAACTCCTCTATATTTTCAATCCGAGCCTTACTCTCCAATGTTGCTTGTGAATTTAGAATATCAACGTAACCAGTTTTTTCAAGGACGGCTTCAACCAACTCTGTAATGGTTAATTGTTCCAGTTGCTCCCTCAAATCCAGAATCATATTGGCAAAATCCCAAATAGACTGGGCTGCCTTACCTTTAATCCCTGACAACATGATGTTAGCTGAAGCATCTAGCATAGACATGTTTTGCATATTAGCAAAGTCACGAATTTTCTCTACTGTTCCAGGGCCAATGCCACGTTTAGGTTCATTGATAATGCGCTCAAAACTGATATTGTCACTCAAATTGGCAATGAGATTGAGGTAAGCAATGATATCACGGATTTCTTTTCGGCTGTAGAATTTTGTCCCTCCAACCATGGTATAAGGGATATTAGACTTGAGCAGAGCCTCCTCAATAGTACGAGATTGGGCATTGGTACGGTAAAGAACCGCAAAATCCTTGTGGAGGAAGTTTTGGCTTCGACCAAGTTCATCGATGGTCTTGGCGACAAAGACAGCCTCGTCTTGTTCATCATTAGCACGATAGTAGACAATCTGTTCCCCATCCGCATTTTGAGTCCAGAGATTCTTAGGACGGCGATTTTTATTGTTTTTGATAACGTCATTAGCTGCTTGGAGGATGGTTTTGGTTGAACGGTAATTTTCCTCCAACAAAACAACTTTTGCTTTAGGATAATCCTTCTCAAAATCCAAGATATTCTGCATATCAGCACCACGCCAACCGTAGATAGACTGGTCAGCATCCCCAACTACGCAGATATTTTGGAAACGAGAAGCCAAGAGTTTAACTAATTGATACTGAGCATGGTTGGTATCTTGATACTCATCAACATGAATGTACTGGAACTTCTGTTGGTAATAAGTCAAAACATCAGGATTTTGATCAAAGAGACGCAAGGTCAACATGATTAAGTCATCAAAGTCCACCGACTCTGACTGACGAAGTTCTTTCTGATAGGCCGTATAACACTTAGCTACAATTTGAGTGTACATATCTCCTGCCTGGGCAGCATAAGCAACATCGTCAATCAGATCATTCTTAGCATTGGAAATGGTTCCCAAAATGGTACGTTCATTCCATTTTTTAGGATCCAAGTTCAACTGCTTAAGAATGCGTTTCATGAGCGTTCGCTGCTCTCCAGGATCTACAATCGTGAAATTGCGATTGTAGCCAATATGATCCGCATCGCGACGTAGGATACGCACGCACATAGAGTGGAAGGTCGCAATCAAACAATCCTGAGTAGCTGGGTCGAGGTTATAAGCACGCTCCTTCATTTCACGGGCAGCTTTATTGGTAAAGGTAATGGCCAAGATATTCCATGGGTTGACCATCTTTTCATCAATTAAGTAGGCAATACGGTGGGTTAAAACACGAGTCTTACCAGATCCCGCCCCCGCCATGATCAGCAAGGGTCCTTCTGTGGTTTGAACGGCCTCAGCCTGACGGTCATTCATTCCCTTTAATAATTCGTTCATTTTCTCTTCCTTATTCTTCAAGTCAATGTTTCTATTATATCAAAAAAGTTTGAAAATAACTTTTCTTAGGAGCCTTCTGATTATTTTAGTTGGCAAGACAAGAAAAGGCTGGGACAAAAGTCCTAGCCTCTCAATTCTCTTTTGATTGTCGAGCAAGACGCAGTGGTTGAGTGGGCTCTACTACGCTGATTTCATCAGCTTTTACAGCCCTACTCAACTGTGCGGAGGTGGGACGACGAAATCGAATTCTAACGAATTACCGATTTCTGTCCCACTCTCAGTAATTCTTCTATTAGTCCTTTATAGACTGCAAAAGCGTCATTAGGGCTTGGGCAGAACGACGTCCTGCTTCTACGATAAATTCATCAAAGGAAACGGATGCTTCATGGTTGGCATTGTCACTCATGGCACGAACGACTAAGAAAGGTAGGTTCAAAGCGTGAGCTGCTTGAGCAATAGCTGCCCCTTCCATCTCTACAGCAAGAACTTGAGGGAAGTGTTCTTTTAATCGCTTTGATTTTTATCTTCTCCAGCCACAAAAACTATCACCTGTCGCAATCAAACCTAAATGCCAAGTTTGGTCCAGTTTAGACAAACTCTCTTGAATCAAGCTGATAAACTTTTTGTCTGATTCAAAATAGAGAGGCTGTTGAGCCATTTGACCGTAATCATAGCCAAAGGCAGTCACATCAACATCGTGGTAGGCAAGCTTGTCTGCAATCACTACATCCCCTACTGCGATTCCACTTGCCACTGCACCAGCAGAACCAGTATTAATCACTGCATCGACTTGAAAGTGATCCGCTAAGATAGCGACACTCATCGCAGACATGACTTTACCAATACCACTCTCTACAAGTACAAGCTCAACAGAACCAATCTTACCAGTATGATAGCTATGTCCCAGAACCTTTTCTTCACTGGCTTCGTCCAAGTGTTGAATCAAGTAAACTAGCTCTTCTGGCATAGCTGCAATAATTCCAATTTTCATGATAGGCTCCTTAAATAAATCTCATTGCTAAAATTAACAAAATCAAGAGAAAAATAACTGCAAAAAGAATCTTGTTTAATTTAGAATTAAAGACATTTCTCTTAGTATTTTCAATTCGACGACTTTTGTGAATAGAGGGTTCAACTTCGATGGTCAGTGTATCCTGGCTAAAACCATGATCTCTGGTTCGCGAATAGCCAAAATTTTGAGAAGAAGTCGGTAAAATCTTAGTTTCTTCATCGTCAAGCAAGGGAGGACCTGAGATGTCCTCTCCTCGATTGGCACGTTCAATCATTTCATCTGTTAATAAAGGTTTACCCATGGGCTCCTCCACTATTTATTTGTAATTCCCAGTACTGGATAGCCATAATGGTCTTAGCATCACAAATATCTCCAGACTGGATCAGTTCTTTAGCTTGGTCAAGACTGACCTCAAGTAACTCTAAAGTCTCATCTTCATCCTGAGGACGAGGATTCTTAACTTTTGTCAAATCGCTTGCCAAATAAAGTTTTAAACGCTCGTTACAAAATCCAATCGCAGAGTAAAAATCATAGAGAAGGCTTAATTTACCAGTATAGGCTGCTTCTTCTTCTAATTCACGAAGTGCTGCAGCTTCTGGATCTGCATTCTCCCCTATTTCAAGCTTACCTGCAGGAATTTCAACAGAAACTTTTTCAATCGCCTTGCGATATTGTTTAACAAGAACAATCTTATTTTCTGGAGTGACTGCAAGGACACAAACTGCCCCATTGTGGAAAATCAAATCACGTTGCGCAGTACCTTTTCCAGAAGGTAGTTCAACCTGATCTTGAACTAGCTGAAAAATAGGTCCTTTATAAATTTCTCTACGACTAAGCGTCTTTTCTTCAAATTCCATCGTTAGCTCCTATTTATTGTTAGGATGATGAGGGAGGCGAGTTGCATATTCATCCTTATTGACTTGACGACCTCGTCCAATAGCAATGGCATCAGCTGGAACATCCTTAGTAATGGTAGAACCTGCCCCAACAAGAGAGTTATCTCCAAGCTCTACTGGAGCAATAATGGTTGAATTTGATCCAACAAAAACATTGTTGCCAATAGTTGTTTTAAACTTGTGTTGACCATCGTAATTTACAGTGATCGTTCCTGCACCGAAGTTGACATCACTACCAACATCACAGTTACCAATATAAGTTAAATGACCTGCCTTGGTATTTTCACCGATACTAGATCCTTTGACTTCAACAAAGTTCCCGATATGTACATCTTTTGCAAGGCTTGATCCTGGACGAATATGAGCATAAGGACCAACTGTAACGCCATCAGCAACTGAGCTTTCCTCAATCATTGAATTGGTGATTACTGCTCCTGCTCCGATGCTACTATCAACGATATAAGTTCCGTTTGTCAGGATAGTTTCAGAACCAATCTTACTAGAACCTTTGAGGGTTACATTTGCTTCGATTTGAACCTCTGGAGCTATCTCAACATCAATGTCAATGTAAGTAGCTTCAGGATTCACAAAAGCTAACTCCCATTGACCATATGGGCTTGGTTAATGCGACGACGCATGATACCTTCAGCTGTTGCAAGGGCAACACGGTCATTTACTCCGAGACTTTCATCAAAGTCTTTAAGAGTGTAAGCACCGACTTTTTCGCCAGCTTCACGGAAAATACCAATCACATCAGTGATATAGTATTCACCTTGAGCATTGTTGGTATTGATATTCTTCAAAGCTTCAAAGAGACGAGCATTATCAAAGACATAGGTTCCAGTATTGATTTCCTTGATTTGTTTTTCAAAATCAGTCGCATCCTTCTGCTCCACGATACGAAGCACTTCGGCATTCTCGTTACGAACAATACGTCCATAACCAAATGGGTCTTCAGCTTCTGCAGTTAGGATTGTTGCTACGTTCTTGTGATTTATGTGGAAATCAATCAAATTTTTAAGACTTTCCCCAGTGATTAATGGTGTATCACCAGCAATGACCAAAGTTTGACCAGAAAGTCCTTCAAGAATTGGCTCAGCCATCATAACCGCATGACCAGTACCTAATTGCTCAGACTGTCTTACAAAATCAGTTTGACCAGCTAAAACTTGCTCCACTAGTTCTGCTTTATGGCCAACAACCGTTACTGTTTTTTCAGGTTTAATTGCGCCAACGCTACGAAAAACATGCTCAAGCATTGAAATTCCTGCAACCTTGTGCATGACTTTAGGTAGATCTGATTTCATACGGGTACCTTTACCCGCTGCTAAAATAACTGCATAATTTGCCATATTTTTCTCTTTTCTATAGAAATTCCTTTTAATTATATCATATTTTTGCTCTTTCAAACACAAAAGAAGTCAAGTGGCCTAAAACAGAGTCTTTACGGTATAATTTCGAGTATTTTTTTGATTTTTTTCCCCATTTACGATAAACTATAGAAAGTATGAGAAAGAAAATTAATCCCTGCTTTTTATTTTTTTACTGTATTAGCTCTTATCATAGGGATTTTGGTCCTAAATCGACCCAAGTTTGAAGACCATCCCGTCAAAACAAAGCAAAATCCAGTTCAAGTAGAAACTCAAGCTTTACATAATATCAATAAACCTATTGTTGATGTTTCTGGTTGGCAAAGGCCATCAGAGATTAATTATGACACCTTATCTCAAAATATCTCTGGAGCGATTGTTCGTGTTCATTATGGAGGTCAAGTTTCTGAAGAAAATGACGCTGCCTATAAAAACGGAGTCGATAAGGTCTACAAGGAACATATCACAGAGTTTCAAAAACGAAATACTCCAGTAGCTGTTTATGCTTATGTTGCTGGAAAAAACGTAGAAGAAATGGAAAAAAAGCTGCCGAAGTCTTTTTATAACGCTTCTTCTCCATATAATCCCAGCTACTATTGGTTAGATGTTGAGGAAAAATCTATGTCTGACATGAACAAGGGAGTTGAGGCTTTTCGAGCTAAATTAGCTTCATTGGGAGCTAAAAATATCGGAATCTATGTTGGTGTCTACTTTATGGAGGAACATAGTATCAGTACTGAGAATTTCTCGGCTATCTGGATACCGTCCTATGGAACCAACTCAGGTTACTATGAGAGTGCTCCCAATACAGATCTTAACTATGATCTTCACCAATACACCTCTCATGGAAACCTTGGCGGATTTGAACATCATCTAGATTTGAACCTTATTTCTAGTTTAAAAGATAAGGAAGAGACATTTAGAAAATTATTCTTAAAACCCTAACAACTATCACAATAAGCAAGTCAGACATTGCTTTCTGCTTGCTTTTCTTTATTTTGTAGTATGGAAATACTATAAATATCTTTAACCTAATTTGAATTTTGGAGGATCTTTATGTTATCATGGCTATCAAAAATTATTAAGGGAATTGTTATTGCTCTCGGTTTTATTTTGCCAGGTATTTCTGGTGGTGTTCTTGCCGCTATCTTGGGAATTTATGAAAGAATGATTCGTTTCCTTGCCCATCCTTTCAAGAATTTAAAAGAAGATCTACTCTTTTTTTCCTACCTGTCGGTATTGGGAATGCTGCTGGGTATCGGACTTTTCTCCTATCCTATTGAGTATCTTCTCGAAAATTATCAAGTGTATGTATTGTGGAGTTTTGCTGGTGCCATCATCGGAACCATTCCTAGTCTAGTTAAAGAATCAACTCGTGACTCTGAGAGAGATAAGATTGATCTCATTTGGTTTTGGGCGACCTTTATTGTGTCAGGAATTGCCCTCTATGCTCTGAACTTTGTCGTTGGGTCGTTGTCAGCAAGTTTCCTTAACTTTACTCTTGCTGGATGTTTATTAGCCCTTGGAATTTTAGTTCCAGGACTCAGCCCTTCTAATCTACTTTTAATCCTTGGTCTTTATAGTCCAATGCTAACTGGATTTAAGACTTTTGATTTATTCGGAACCTTCCTTCCAATAGGAATTGGAGCACTTGCTACTCTTGTCATTTTTTCAAAATTTATGGACTACGCTCTCCGTGTCTATCAATCTCGTGTCTACCACTTTATCATCGGAATTGTTCTTTCAAGTACAATCTTAATCCTCATTCCAAATGCTGGTAATGCTGAAAGCATCAGCTACAGTGGTTTATCTCTTGTGTCTTATGTCATCATTGCCTTTTTCTTCGCTCTAGGTATTTGGTTAGGTATTTGGATGAGTCAATTGGAGGATAAATACAAATAATGGCTAAAAAAGTAAAAGTCAAAAAGACCTTGGTCCAACAAATTTTAACCAAGGCAGGGATTAATCATAAAGGAATTCAAATTAATGCCTTGGAAGGTGAGTTACCTCAAGATTACGATAAAAGTCAAATTTTCAAGACTTTAGCCCTTTTGGGAGATAAGACTGGTCCCCTTATCGGTATCCTTCCTATCACTGAACACCTTTCTGAAAAGAAGCTTGCAAAGATTTCTGGTAATAAGAAAGTCAGCATGATTCCACAAAAAGACCTCGAAAAGACAACAGGATATATCCATGGCGCCAATAATCCAGTTGGAATTCGTCAAAAGCATAACTACCCTATCTTTATCGATCAAAGTGCACTTGAGCTTGAAGAAATGATCGTTTCGGCAGGTGAAGTTGGGCATAGTATTATTATCAACCCAAAAGACCTTGCAAGCTTTGTTAAAGCAGACTTTGCAGATATTTTAGAAGGACAATGATCAATGAAACTATACTTTGTTCGCCACGGTAAAACTCTTTGGAATCTTGAAGGACGTTTTCAAGGGGCAAGTGGTGACTCACCACTCCTTGAGAAATCCATTGAGACCTTAAAACAATTGGGCCAGTATCTCCATGAAATTCCATTTGATGTGATTTATTCCAGTGATCTTCCTCGTGCCGTAACTTCTGCTCAGATTATCCAAAGTCAACTGAAAAATAGCTGTCCCTTACAAGAAACATCCCTTCTAAGAGAATGGCAACTTGGAAAACTTGAAGGAGCAAAATTTGCAACTTTAAAAGCAATCTATCCTGAGCAAATGAATGCTCTCCGTAACAATCTAGCGAAATTTGATTCGACTATGTTTGGTGCTGAGTCCGTTTATCAAACAACACAACGAACTATCAATTTTGTTAAATCGCTTCAAGATCAAGATTTTGATCATGTTTTAATTGTCGGTCACGGAGCTAATCTCACAGCAAGTATACAAACTCTGCTAGGTTACGATGTTCCTCTACTTAGAAAAGATGGTGGGCTAGCAAATGCCAGTATTACCGTTCTTGAAACATCCGACTTTGAAAACTTCAATCTTATAGTCTGGAATGACACTTCTTATCAAGATAATAACTGAACTTAGCAATCACTGTTAAGTTCTTTTTTTATATTTTGTAGAATATCCGTGAATTTATTTGACATTTTATGTTAAAATGGGAGTATCGCAATATAGACTCATCCTATCAAGTATTGAGTAAAAACTAGGAGGAAACCATGTCAACAGAACATATGGAAGAACTAAATGACCAGCAGATCGTTCGCCGCGAAAAAATGGCTGCGCTCCGTGAACAAGGAATTGATCCTTTCGGTAAACGTTTTGAACGTACTGCCAACTCACAAGAATTAAAAAGATAAATATGCTGATCTCGATAAAGAAAAACTACACGAATTGAACGAAACTGCTACTATTGCAGGTCGTCTTGTTACCAAACGTGGAAAAGGGAAAGTTGGTTTTGCTCACCTTCAAGACCGTGAAGGTCAAATCCAAATCTACGTTCGTAAGGATGCTGTCGGTGAAGAAAACTACGAAATCTTTTAAAAAAAGGCTGACTTAGGAGACTTCCTTGGTGTCGAAGGTGAAGTTATGCGTACAGATATGGGAGAACTCTCTATCAAGGCTACACACATCACTCACTTGTCTAAAGCTCTTCGTCCACTTCCTGAAAAATTCCACGGACTAACTGACGTTGAAACTATTTACCGTAAACGTTACCTTGATTTGATTTCTAACCGTGAAAGCTTTGAACGCTTTGTTACTCGCTCAAAAATCATCTCTGAAATCCGTCGTTACCTTGATCAAAAAGGTTTCCTTGAAGTGGAAACACCTGTTCTTCACAACGAAGCAGGAGGTGCTGCGGCTCGTCCATTCATCACTCACCACAATGCTCAAAACATTGACATGGTGCTTCGTATCGCGACTGAACTTCACTTGAAACGTCTTATCGTCGGTGGTATGGAACGTGTTTATGAGATTGGTCGTATCTTCCGTAACGAAGGAATGGATGCTACTCATAACCCTGAGTTTACTTCTATCGAAGTATACCAAGCTTATGCAGACTTCCAAGATATCATGGACTTGACGGAAGGTATTATCCAACATGCTGCTAAAGCTGTTAAGGGTGATGGTCCAGTTAACTATCAAGGTACTGAAATCAAGATTAACGAACCATTTAAACGTGTTCACATGGTAGATGCTATCAAAGAAATTACTGGTGTAGACTTCTGGCAAGATATGACTTTGGAAGAAGCTAAAGCTATTGCTGCCGAGAAGAAAGTTCCAGTTGAGAAACACTACACTGAAGTTGGTCACATTATCAATGCCTTCTTTGAAGAATTTGTTGAAGAAACCTTGATCCAACCAACCTTTGTCTATGGACATCCAGTAGCTGTATCTCCACTTGCTAAGAAAAATCCTGAAGATGAGCGCTTTACCGACCGTTTTGAACTCTTCATTATGACTAAAGAATACGGAAATGCCTTTACTGAGTTGAACGACCCAATCGACCAGCTTAGCCGTTTTGAAGCTCAAGCCAAAGCCAAAGAACTTGGTGACGATGAAGCGACAGGAATCGACTATGACTACATTGAAGCTCTTGAATACGGTATGCCACCAACAGGTGGTTTGGGAATCGGTATCGACCGTCTCTGCATGCTCCTCACTGATACAACTACTATCCGTGATGTGCTTCTTTTCCCAACTATGAAATAAAATACAAATCTCCTAGTCACATTCTAGGAGATTTTTTAATGTTAATAAAAAGACAAACCCGATTTTGAGCTTGTCTTTTTTCTTGTTCAATTAGAATAGACCTAAAACAGTTCCATCACTTTCAACATCCATGTTGAGAGCAGCAGGTCGTTTGGAAGACCAGGCATGGTCATGACATCACCAGTAAGAGCAACGATGAAGCCTGCACCAAGTTTTGGTACCAATTCACGAATAGTAATTTCAAAGTTTTCAGGTGCACCAAGAGCATTTGGATTATCTGAGAAACTGTATTGAGTTTTAGCCATACAGATTGGTAATTTGTCCCATCCGTTTTGAACGATTTGAGCGATTTGTGTTTGAGCTTTCTTCTCAAAGTTAACCTTGCTACCACGGTAGATTTCAGTTACAATCTTTTCAATCTTTTCTTGAACAGAAAGGTCGTTGTCATACAAACGTGTATAGTTAGCTGGGTTTTCGTCAATTGTTTTGACGAGAGTTTCAGCCAAAGCCACTCCTCCTTCAGCTCCATCAGCCCATACGCTAGCCAATTCAACTGGAACATCAATTGAAGCACAAAGTTCTTTCAAGGCTGCGATTTCTGCTTCGGTATCAGAGACAAATTCATTGATAGCAACAACTGCTGGAATACCGAACTTACGGATATTCTCAACGTGGCGTTTCAAGTTTGCAAATCCAGCACGTACTGCTTCCACGTTTTCTTCTGTCAGAGCATCATTAGCTACTCCTCCGTTCATCTTAAGAGCACGAAGTGTTGCGACAATGACTACTGCGCTTGGAGCTGTTGGTAGGTTTGGAGTCTTGATATCAAGGAACTTCTCTGCACCAAGGTCTGCACCAAAGCCAGCTTCTGTCACTGTGTAATCTGCTAAACGTAGAGCCGTTTTCGTTGCCAAAACTGAGTTACAGCCATGGGCGATATTGGCAAATGGTCCACCATGTACAAAGGCAGGTGTTCCATAGATTGTTTGCACCAAGTTAGGTTTGATAGCATCCTTCAAAATCAATGCCAAGGCACCTTCAACCTGTAGATCACCCACTGAAACAGGTGTACGGTCATAACGGTAACCGATGACGATATTTGCCAAGCGACGTTTCAAATCTTCAATGTCAGTTGCCAAGCAAAGGATAGCCATGATTTCTGAAGCAACAGTGATATCAAATCCATCTTCGCGAGGAATACCATTAAGAGGACCACCGAGTCCAACAGTTACATGACGAAGAGCACGGTCGTTTAAGTCAACAACACGTTTCCAAAGAATACGACGTTGGTCAATTCCTAGCTCATTTCCTTGGTGCAAGTGATTGTCGATCAAGGCAGAGAGAGCATTGTTTGCTGTTGTAATAGCATGCATATCTCCAGTAAAGTGAAGGTTGATGTCTTCCATTGGTAACACTTGGGCATAACCACCACCAGCTGCACCACCTTTAATCCCCATGACAGGACCAAGAGAAGGTTCGCGGATGGCAATCATAGTTTTCTTACCAATCTTATTCAAAGCATCAGCAAGTCCGATGGTAATGGTTGACTTTCCTTCACCTGCTGGCGTTGGGTTAATAGCTGTCACCAAAATCAACTTACCAACTGGATTGCTCTCAACTGCACGAATTTTATCAAAGCTAAGTTTAGCCTTGTACTTTCCATATAACTCCAAATCATCGTATGAAATACCGAGTTTCTCAACAACATCAACAATCGGTTTTAACTCAATACTCTGTGCAATTTCAATATCTGTTTTCATAACAAACTCCTCTACCTCAAATGTATTAATTCATTATAACACAAAACAAGATTTTTAACAGACATAAAGCTTGATAACGTTCGTAAATATAGCGCCCTAAAAGGGTTTAGCGTCTACTATTTAAATTTTTTTATATGCCTTTATAAGTTTTAACTATAGATTAAAGTTGGGATTTCACATAATATTTTTATCGCTTTCATTTTACTTACTGCTCATTTTTTTGTACAATAGTTCTATGAAAAATTTTTAGTTACATCTGGTGGTACAAAGCGAAGCAATAGATCGCGTTCGCTCCATTACCAACCACTCTACTGGTAGACTTGGTAAAGTAATAACTGAGACTTTACTGAAGGCTGGGCATCACGTTTGTCTGATTACTACGCAACAAGCACTAAAACCAGCACCACACTCAAATTTATCCATCATTGAAATCAAAAACACTTCCGATTTACTTCGAGAGATGAAACGGATTGTTCCCGATTATCAAGTTTTGATTCATTCCATGGCAGTCTCTGATTATAGTCCTGTTTACATGACTGGTCTCGATGAAGTTCAAGCAAGCCAAGATTTAAATGAATTTTTACATAAGAAAAATATGGAATCAAAGATCTCCTCTAAGGATGAGGTGCAAGTCCTATTTCTCAAGAAAAATCCAAAGATCATCTCTCTTGTTAAAGAATGGAATCCAAGTATCCATCTCATTGGCTTTAAACTGCTTGTCGATGTTACTAAGGAGCATCTGATTCAAATCGCTAGAGAAAGTCTTGTAAAGAATCAAGCTGACTTGATTGTCGCTAATGACCTCACTCAGATTAATGAAAATCAGCACCTGGCTTATCTAGTAGAAGAAAAAGATTATCAGCTTGCTACTAGCAAGCAAGAAATTGCTGACTTGTTAGTGGAAAAAATTCAAGGATTTGACTGTTAGAAAGGAAAATTATGGCTCGTATTACACTCGCTGTTACAGGCTCTATTGCTTCTTACAAGGCTGCTGATTTGGTTATTAACTTGAAGAAACAGGGGCATTCTGTTACTGTACTTATGACCCAGGCTGCGACTGCCTTTATCCAACCTTTAACCCTTCAAGTCCTATCTCAAAATACGGTACATCTGGATGTTATGCAGGAACCTTATCCTGACAAAGTCAATCATATCGAGTTAGGCAAGAAACAGATTTGTTTATCCTTGCCCCTGCAACCGCTAATACGATTGCAAAAGTAGCATATGGTTTTGCCGACAATATGGTAACCTCTACTGCTCTTGCCTTGCCCCACTATGTTCCAAAACTAGTGGCGCCTGCTATGAATACCAAAATGTATGACCATCCAGCAACTCAAACAAACTTAAAAACTTTAGAAACTTATGGTTATACAATTATTGCTCCAAAAGAGTCCCTACTGGCCTGTGGCGATGTAGGAAGTGGTGCTCTTGCTGATCTTGATACTATTTTACAACAGATAAAGGAAAAACTTCATGAACAAACGCTCTAATATTGCTCCGATTGCTATCTTTTTTGCCAGCATGATTGTCATTCATTTGCTGAGCTCTATTGTCTTTAATGTCTTGCCATTTCCAATTAAACCAACCATTGTCCATATCCCGGTCATCATTGCTAGTATCATCTACGGACCACGGATTGGGGCTATCTTAGGTTTCTTGATGGGAATGATTAGCTTGACTGTCAATACGATCACTATTCTCCCAACTAGCTACCTCTTCTCTCCTTTTGTACCAAATGGGAATCTAGCTTCACTTGCTATTGCTATTATTCCTCGTATCTTAATCGGTTTGACACCATACTTTGTCTATAAACTCCTTAGAAACAAGGCGGGGCTTATCTTTGCGGGAGCTCTCGGTTCACTTACTAATACTGTATTTGTACTAGGCGGTATCTTCTTCCTCTTTGGAAATGTTTTTGACGGAAATATCCAAAAACTATTAGCTACTGTTATCTCAACAAACTCTATCGCAGAACTGATTATCTCAGCAATACTTACCCTAGTTATTGTTCCGAGACTTGAAAAAATCAAAAAATAAGAGGTCGGGAAAATCCCGACCTCGATTTTTATTTGCGCTGAAACTCTGTCCCACATTTAGTGAATCTTACAGAGTCAAAAAATCCTTTGAAACAATATTTTTCTCTATCTAAAAGCATGATTGTAAAGATTCACGGATATGAGAAAAAGGTTCAATCTTGATAAAATCATTACTTTCCCACAGCCTTTTTATCTGCTTATTATTGGGCAAGACGTGCTTCTTCTAAAATCTTTTCAATCTTTGTTGTCAGCAAATCAATAGCTACTGTATTGGTTACTCCTTCTGGAATAACGATATCTGCATAACGCTTTGTTGGCTCAATAAATTGATGATACATGGGTTTTACCACACCAAGATACTGGTCAATAACGCTATCCAGGCTACGACCACGTTCTTCCATATCACGTTTAATACGGCGAATGATACGAACATCATCATCTGTATCTACGAAAATCTTGATATTCATCAAATCACGAAGTCGTTTGTCCTCCAAAACCAAGATTCCTTCTACGATAAAGACATCCTGAGGTTCTTGACGATAAGTTTTAGAACTTCTGGTATGGGCAGCATAATCATAGGTAGGAATATCAACTGGACGACCTGCCAACAACTCTTTGATTTGCTCAATCATCAAATCAGTATCAAAAGCAAAAGGATGGTCATAGTTGGTCTTAATACGCTCTTCAAAGGTTAGATGAGATTGATCTTTATAGTAGGAATCATGCTCAATCATAGAGATTTTTTCATTTGGAAAATGTGACAAGATTGCTTTAGATACGCTTGTCTTTCCTCCTCCAGATCCCCCTGTTACTCCGATAATGATTGGTCTATTTTGCATTGTAGCCTCCTTGTTTTTTCCCTTGTCTATTTTACCATATTTTTGATAAATTTTACAGATAGAGTTTTTTACAAAACAGAAGAAAAAATCCTCATAGCTAGAAGCTACAAGGATTTGTAATTGATTAATCGAAGTTAACGTATTCTTTAGAAAGTTCAAGAACTTCTTCCATTGTTGAACATTCAGTAAGAGCACGGTTAGCGTATTCTTGCATTTTAGCAGTGTCGAGTTTCTTCATCAAGCTACGTGTACGAAGTACAGATGTTGCTGACATAGAGAACTCATCCAAGCCCATTCCGACAAGAAGTGGAACAGCTGTTTGGTCACCAGCCATTTCACCACACATACCAGCCCATTTACCTTCAGCGTGAGCTGCTTTGATAACGTTATTGATCAAACGAAGGATTGATGGGTTGTATGGTTGGTAAAGGTATGAAACTTGTTCGTTCATACGGTCTGCCGCCATTGTGTATTGGATCAAATCGTTTGTACCAATTGAGAAGAAATCAACTTCTTTTGCAAATTGGTCTGCAAGCATAGCTGCTGCAGGAATTTCGATCATGATACCAACTTGGATGTCATCCGCAACTGCAACACCTTCAGCAAGAAGGTTAGCTTTTTCTTCATCGAAGACTGCTTTAGCTGCACGGAATTCTTTCAAAAGCGCAACCATTGGGAACATGATACGCAATTGACCGTGTACAGAAGCACGAAGAAGGGCACGGATTTGAGTGCGGAACATTGCATCTCCAGTTTCAGAGATAGAGATACGAAGAGCACGGAAACCAAGGAATGGGTTCATTTCATGTGGCATATCGAAGTAAGGAAGCTCCTTGTCACCACCGATATCCATTGTACGAACGACAACTGGTTTACCGTTCATTCCTTCAAGAACAGCCTTGTATGCTTCGTACTGCTCGTCTTCAGTTGGGAAGTCTTGAGAATCCATGTACAAGAACTCTGTACGGTAAAGACCTACAGCTTCTGCACCGTTGTCATTAACACCTTCAACGTCTTTTGGAGTACCAATGTTTGCAGCCAATTCGAAAGTGTTTACCGTCAGCAGTAACTGTTTGAGCATCCTTCAAGAGTGCCCACTCAGCTTTTTGTTGAGCGTAAGCTTCACCAGCTGCTTTAAATTCAGCCGCTTGTTCTTCAGTAGGGTTGATAATCACTTCACCTGTAATACCATTAACGGCAAGTAGGTCACCATCTTTAACGATTTCAGTGATATTGTTTGTACCCAAAACTGCAGCGATTTCAAGTGTACGAGCCATGATAGCTGAGTGACTTGTACGACCACCAATGTTTGTTACAAAAGCTTTTACAAAGTTTTTTTGTCCAATTGAGCTGTATCAGATGGAGTCAAGTCGTGAGCAATCACGATCACTTCTTCATTGATAGAAGCTGGGTTTGGCAATTTTTTACCAAGGAGGTTAGCCAATACACGTTTTGTTACGTCGCGGATATCCGCTGCACGTTCTTGCATGTATGGGTTGTCTTCCATGCCTTCAAAGATTGTGATAAACATGTCTGTAACTTCTTTCAGACCTGCTTCTGCATTCACTTTCTTAGCACGGATAGTTTCTTTGATTTGACCGATCAATTCAGGGTCAGCAAGAACCATCAAGTGGGCGTCAAATACTTGTGCCGCTTCTTCACCAAGCGTACCTACAGCCTTCTCGCGGATAAGAGAAAGCTCGTTTTGAGAAGCTTCAAGAGCAACATCCAAACGAGCCTCTTCTGCATTTGTATCTTCGACTGTAACAGTCTCGAATGATAAATCCGGTTGAACGAGTAGATATGCTTTTGCAACTGCAACACCGTCAGATGCTGCGATTCCTTTAAGCATTTCTGTCATTTCCTTATGCCAATCCTTCTTTTTCCATTGTTTCTGAGATTGCAGCGATAGCGTCATCAGCGTCTGCACCTTCAGCAGTGATTGTAACGTCAGCACCTTGACCAACACCAAGGCTCATTACACCCATGATAGATTTAAGGTTAACTGATTTACCTTTGTACTCAAGAGTGATATCTGAAGCAAATTTGCTAGCAGTTTGTACCAACAATGTTGCTGGACGTGCGTGGATACCTGTTTCTGCCACTACGTGGAAATCTTTAGAAGCCATAGTTTGACTCTCCTTTAATAGTTTTCTTGTTGGGTTATATCTGATAACCCTTACAATTTAGTATTATATCACCTTCATTGATATTTTTTTCAAGTGTTTTTATGGACTTTCTTCAATTTCCTTTCAGATAACTTGCAGAAAATCTTCTATTAAATTTAGCAAAAACACAGTATGTAGATTTTTGTAGAATCTCTCATCATGAAATCAATGCTTTTTTTCTGTAAACTTTCTTTTCAAAATTTCTACACTATATATTGTGTTTGTAGGTAAAATCAGTAAAAACAATTACACAAGATTTAGTTTTAGAAAGTTGACAAAGTTTTTTTCTGATATACTAAGAAAGTAATAATTTTTTTAAAGAGGAGTTACAGAAATGGTAACCGTATATTCTAAAAAAAACAACTGTGTCCAATGTAAAATGACCAAACGCTTTTTGGACAGTAATAATGTTGAATATAAAAGAAATCAATCTTGATGAACAACCTGAATACATTGATCAAGTAAAAGAGCTTGGCTTTAGTGCTGCTCCTATTATTCAGACACCAACAGAAGTTTTCTCTGGTTTCCAACCAGGTAAACTCAAACAACTTGCTTAAGAATCAGGACAAAAGCTTCTATGTCTATCTTAGAAGCCTTTCTTTTTGTAATTAGATAAAGGATTTTTTTATGGGATTAAAAACAACTTGAAGATGTGACTTACTTCCGTCTTAATAACGAAATTAACCGTCCTGTGAATGGACAAATCATGCTTCACAAAGACAAGGAAGCTTTAGAAGCCTTCTTTAAAGAAAATGTTGTACCAAATACAATGGTTTTTCAACTCAATTACGGATAAAATTAATTTCCTTATTGAACATAACTATATTGAGACAGCATTTATCAAGAAATACCGTCCAGAATTTTTGGAAGAACTATCTGAATTTATCAAAGACCAAAACTTCCAATTTAAGTCTTTCATGGCTGCCTATAAATTCTATAATCAATATGCCTTGAAGACTAATGACGGGGAATACTATCTTGAAAGCATGGAAGACCGTGTCTTCTTTAACGCCCTTTACTTCGCTGATGGTGATGAAGCGATTGCTATTGATATTGCTAATGAAATCATCCACCAACGTTATCAACCTGCTACGCCTTCTTTCTTGAATGCAGGTCGTGCTCGTCGTGGTGAATTGGTATCGTGCTTCTTGATCCAGGTAACAGATGATATGAACTCTATCGGACGTTCTATCAACTCAGCTCTTCAACTTTCACGTATCGGTGGTGGTGTGGGAATTTCCCTCAGCAACCTTCGTGAAGCTGGTGCTCCTATCAAAGGATATGAAGGTGCTGCCTCTGGTGTCGTGCCAGTTATGAAGCTTTTCGAAGATAGCTTCTCTTACTCAAACCAACTTGGTCAACGTCAAGGTGCTGGGGTTGTTTACCTCAATGTCTTTCACCCAGATATTATCGCCTTTCCTTTCAACTAAGAAAGAAAATGCTGATGAAAAAAAGTTCGTGTCAAGACTCTTTCACTTGGTGTTGTGAGTACCAGATAAATTTCTACGAATTAGCACGTAAGAATGAAGAAATGTACCTCTTTAGTCCTTATTCTGTAGAAAAAGAGTATGGCGTACCTTTTAACTACATCGATATCACAGAAAAATACGATGAGCTGGTTGCAAATCCAAACATCCGTAAGACAAAAATCAAGGCGCGTGATTTGGAAACTGAAATTTCTAAATTGCAACAAGAATCTGGCTATCCTTATGTAGTCAACATCGATACTGCTAACCGTGCAAATCCTGTCGATGGTAAGATTATCATGAGTAACTTGTGTTCAGAGATTCTTCAAGTCCAAGAACCAAGTCTTATCAACGATGCTCAAGAATTCCTTAAAATGGGTACTGATGTCTCATGTAACCTTGGTTCAACAAACGTGGTCAACATGATGACTTCACCTGACTTTGGTCGCTCTATCCGTGCTATGGTTCGTGCCCTTACTTTCGTTACAGATAGTTCACACATCGTCGCTGTTCCTACTATCGACCACGGAAATAGCCAAGCTCATACCTTTGGACTTGGAGCTATGGGACTTCACAGCTATCTTGCTCAGCAATTGATCGAATATGGATCTCCTGAGTCTGTTGAATTTACAAGCATCTACTTTATGCTTATGAACTACTGGACCTTGGTTGAGTCAAACAATATCGCACGTGAACGTGGTGTTACCTTCCACAACTTTGACAAATCAGACTATGCTAACGGAAGCTATTTTGATAAGTATTTAACTGGCGAATTCCTTCCGAAATCAGACCGTGTTAAAGAGCTCTTCAAAGATATCTTTATTCCTACTGCTGCTGACTGGGCTGAACTTCGTGATAAAGTTAAAGCAGATGGACTTTACCACCAAAACCGCCTTGCTGTAGCGCCAAATGGTTCTATCAGCTACATCAACGATGTTTCTGCCTCTATTCACCCAATTACGCAACGTATCGAAGAACGTCAAGAGAAGAAAATTGGTAAGATCTACTATCCTGCTGCTGGTTTGTCAACAGAAACAATTCCTTACTACACTTCCGCTTATGACATGGATATGCGTAAGGTAATTGATGTTTATGCTGCTGCGACTGAGCACGTGGACCAAGGACTTTCACTCACACTCTTCATGCGTAGTGATATTCCAACAGGCCTTTACGAATGGAAGAAAGAAAACAAACAAACGACACGTGACTTGTCTATCCTTCGTAACTATGCCTTCAACAAAGGTATCAAGTCTATCTACTACGTCCGTACCTTTACAGATGATGGTGGAGAAGTCGGTGCTAACCAATGTGAGAGCTGTGTGATTTAATTCATCTCTCATAAAAATTGCATTCAGTTGATATTGTTCGTAATTTTTCTAATTTTTATTCATTTTAGGAGACTGATAAATTGTTTTTTTATTTTGCATGATAAAACAGGAAAATAAAAACATTAAAAAGAAAATTCTTATTTAAAAAAAAGAAAAATTCTTATTTGAAAAAGGAAAATTCCTTCATGAAGAAGAAGGTTGATAAAGTAGCTTCTGATGGACTGAGACACGAAGTTCAGAAGAGCTAAACATTACAGGAAAAAGAGAAAATAATTTTTTTACTAGATTGAGAAGAAAATATGTACAAACTTACTACAAAGCCATTAACTGGAATGCCATCGAAGATGTCATCGACAAATCAACCTGGGAAAAACTGACTGAGCAATTCTGGCTCGATACGCGTATCCCCTTGTCAAATGACCTAGATGACTGGAGAAAGCTTTCTAACAAGGAAAAAGACCTTGTTGGTAAAGTTTTTTGGAGGTTTGACCCTTCTTGATACCATGCAATCAGAAACTGGTGTCCAGGCTCTTCGTGCTGATATTCGTACACCTCACGAGGAAGCTGTTTTTAACAATATCCAGTTTATGGAATCTGTCCATGCCAAATCTTATTCTTCTATTTTCTCAACCTTGAATACCAAGTCTGAAATCGAAGAAATCTTTGAATGGACCAATACCAATCCATATCTTCAGAAAAAAGCTGAAATTATCAATGAAATCTACCTAAACGGAACGCCACTTGAAAAGAAAGTAGCTAGTGTTTTTCTTGAAACCTTCCTCTTCTACTCTGGTTTCTTCACTCCTCTCTACTATCTTGGAAACAACAAGTTGGCCAACGTAGCTGAGATCATCAAGTTGATCATTCGTGATGAGTCAGTTCACGGAACCTACATTGGTTATAAATTCCAACTCGGTTTCAACGAATTACCTGAAGACGAACAAGAAAAACTCAAAGATTGGATGTACGATCTCCTTTATACTCTTTATGAGAATGAGGAAGGATATACAGAGAGCCTCTATGACGGTGTTGGTTGGACTGAAGAAGTTAAAACTTTCCTTCGCTACAATGCTAATAAGGCCCTTATGAACTTGGGACAAGACCCTCTCTTCCCTGACTCAGCGGACGATGTAAATCCAATTGTTATGAACGGAATTTCAACTGGTACATCAAACCACGACTTCTTCTCTCAAGTTGGTAATGGTTACCTACTTGGTGAAGTTGAAGCTATGCAGGATGACGACTATAACTATGGTCTAGATTAATACTAAGACTTTTAAAAAAACATCTAGACTTGTTTAAAAACTCAGATGTTTTTTTGTTTTTGTTTATTTTTTTGTTCTTTACATTGATTGATTTTTCTAGTTTATGGTATTATAGTAATAGATATGGAGGGTGATCCGATGCTGAAGCAAGAAAAAAATTAGATACTATCTTAGAAATTGTTAATACAAAAGGAACGATCACTGTTAAAGAGATTATGAGTCGCCTAGATATTTCAGATATGACTGCTAGACGTTATTTACAAGAGTTGGCAGATAAAGATTTACTGGTTCGTGTTCATGGTGGAGCCGAAAAACTTCGAACAGGTTCCTTATTAAATAATGAGCGTTCTAATGTTGAAAAACAAGGACTACAAACAGCAGAAAAACAAGAAATTGCTCGCTTTGCTAGTCACTTAGTTGAAGAAAGAGAAACTATTTTTATCGGTCCAGGTACTACCTTAGAGTTCTTTGCGCGTGAGCTTTCTATCGATAACATTCGTGTTGTTACTAATAGTTTACCTGTATTTCTCATTCTAAACGAGCGTAAGTTAACTGATCTAATTCTAATCGGTGGTAATTATCGTTCAATTACTGGAGCATTTGTAGGCACTCTAACCCTCCAAGATATTGCCAGTTTGCAATTTTCAAAAGCCTTCGTTAGTTGTAATGGTATCAAGGACCATGCTATCGCTACTTTTAGTGAAGACGAAGGGGAATCTCAGAAATTAGCACTGGAAAATGCCAATAAAAAGTATCTCCTAGCTGACCATAGCAAATTTGATAAGTTTGATTTCTTTACATTTTACAACATTTCAGATATCGATACTATTATCACTGATTCTAAATTAAGTGACGAAACACTCCTATCCCTATCTAAACAAACTAAAATTATCAAGTCTAAACCTTAAACTTTACAACTAGTCATAGAATCTAGTAGCTACTACTATTTTCATGGCTAGTTTTTTTATTTTTCAATCAATAATTTTTCTTAGTGAAAGAAGTAAAGCGAAGATTTAAATTGCATACAAGTTTTATAATGAAAACACCGCACAAAGCATAAAGAAATTATCTCTAAAATCTATCAAAATTATAAAGAAAGTAGCTAATTAGTATGAACATAAAAAGCATCGAAAATCGATGCTTTGCTATTAAACTCCTATATGAATATCTGGAAACTTATCTGCGATTAAATCCCAAAGTTCTTCCAGTTGCTCTTGAACTGTTTTAGTTGTTTTCAAGGTCATGTCTTGTTTTTTCTTAGCATTCTTACGAACATAGCAGAACTGGTAGACTTTATTTGTAATTAGGGAACGGTTAATTCTCGTTTCAACTAGATAAAGTTGCTCAACATCTCGTAGGTCTAAGCTTGAGTCCCTTTAAAGTAAGTGATGAGATGATTCTTATAGAGGATTACCTTTAGACTCTCATCATAAAATTCTGCCAAACCAGTTAGATTTTCAACATTTCCTTGCAATTCAGGATAGGCTTGATAAAGCTCTTCAAAAGCTGCGATAGATTTTTTTCGAAGAAGAAAGGCACTCACTAATGTAAATAGTCCAATTCCTCCAAAAATTGCAGCACTTATGAGATGCCACCAGCCATCTTTTGAGTGTTCAGTCAAACTCAGATAGACACTTGAATTCATGTTCAATGCAACAGTTGAATCAGGTTCAAGTATAGAGTCAAGAAAGCCAGACAAATCTACAATTCTATTATTTCGAGATTTGTTGTTAACATTTTTACTTAGAGGTTGTAACTGTGTACCTACTAGAGTAGCTGGATTACTTATAAGTGTTTCAGTTGCAGCTTGTTCCATAAGTTTTTGAATCTCTTTATCATTTTCTTTAGCCTCTACAACTGCAAATTTACCATCACCATCATTGCTATATTGCACAAGATATAAAACACTTCCACCTTCAACTTCTCCAACCACTTCAGGATAGATATCATAGACAGTCATAGTAACTTCTTTACCTGACCGTGTGTCGTCTGAAAATGGATCCATTGGATGTTGATGATGATTCCACATGAAGACAGTTCCTGCAGAAAAAGCAAAGAAAACTAGTGAAAGAATAAGCCCTGAAATAAAGCCTTTATTTCTTTTTTCTTTAAACATCATAATCTCCTTTAGTTTGATGATTAAATTATAGCAAAAATTCCTATAAATTTCAATAATCATCTTAAACACAAATACTATTAAATTGGGAAAGAAAGCGCTTATCAAAAAAATAATATGATATTTCAAAAAAAGAGCTTGAGATAATCTCAAACTCTCCTATTATTTCAAATTCTATTTTTCTTGCCATCTGTTCATCTTGCTTAAGTTGCTTAACCAATTGATCAACGCTATCAAATTTTACCATATCACGGATACGGTCCAACCAGGAAACGATGACAGTTTCGCCATAGATATCGTCAGAAAAATCAAAGATATGAACTTCAAAACGCTCTTCTTCGCCATCAAAGGTTTCATTTTTACCTAGACTCGCCATACCACGATAGACTTTTCTTTGAATTTCAACGTCAACGGCATAAACACCATCAGCCGGCATATAAGTCCGATCCAAATTGACTAGATTGGCTGTAGGAAAGCCAATAGTTCGACCACGGGCATTGCCATGAACCACTACACCTCTAGTTGGCAGTGGCGCACCGAGAAGTTTTCTAGCTTCTTTCACATCACCCTCTAAGATGGCTTGACGAATACGTGTTGAACTTATTTTCCCTTTTTCATCCTCAACTGGTGGAACAATAACAACTTCACCTTTGAAAAGTTCTTTTAAATCCTCAGCTGTTTTTCTATCTGAACCAAGAGTATAGTCAAAACCAACCACAATCGTATCTGCCTTTGCTTCCTTGACGTAGGTATCAATGAATTCTTGAGCGGTCATGTTTGCAACTCGACTAGTAAAAATCCATCAAATACAAGCTTTCAACTCCAGCTCTCTTCAATCTACGCTCCCGTTCACTAGCATTCAGAATATGCAATAAGTGTTCAGGTGAGTATTGATTTAGAGTTAGTTTTGGTGATTCGTTAAAGGTTACTAGAGCTACTCCCTGGCGCTTTTCAGCAGCAATCTTAGAAGCTATGTCAAATAATTTTTGATGTCCAAGGTGAACTCCATCAAAATAACCTAATACAAGGACGTTTGGTCCTGGTGTTGCAATATCTTTTTCTGTTTTAATAGGTACTGTAATAATCATAGTATTTATTATACCAGAAAAATGGCGCTTTCAAAACAATTTAGACTTAATCTATGGCATAAAACTTAGAATAAACTTTTTTTCACTTCTTTACGTAGTTGCTCTAGACTATCTATACCATATTTGTCCATGACTTTTGGTAGGTTATCAATGATATCAGGACAGGCATATGGATTGGTAAAGTTTGCTGTACCGACTCCAATAGCTGATGCTCCAGCCAGATACATTTCTAAGGCTGCTTCAGCCGAGTCAACACCACCCATTCCAATAATTGGAAGATTGGTTGTTTGAGCTACTTGACGGATTAGTTTAAGAGCTACCGGAAAGACTGCAGGCCCAGACATTCCACCAGTACCATTGGCAATGATTGGTTTTCTAGTTTTGAGATCAAAGCGCATACCAACAAGGGTATTGATCATAGTGAGACCACTGGCACCTGCGTTCTCTACTGCTTTTGCGATGGTCACGATATCAGTTACACTTGGTGTCAATTTAACGTAAACTGGCACATCTGAGGCCCCTACGGCTGCTTTTACCACATCATAAGCTAAATCTGGGTCTTGCCCAATCAAAAGTCCGTGATTCCCATGATCGACGTTTGGACAAGAAATATTGAGCTCAATGGCTTTCACGTTAGGTGCCTTGGAAATACCACTAGAAACTGCTGCATATTCTTGCTTTGAAAATCCAGCAACATTGGCAATGATTGGAAGATTCGGATATTCCCTTTGCAACCAAGGTAACTTTTCAGAGAGTACGACATCTAAACCAGGATTTTGTAGACCAATGGCATTCAGCATACCAGCAGGTGTTTCTGCCACTCGTGGAGTTGGATTACCAAAGCGTGGTTCAAGCGTAGTAGCCTTTATCATAATAGATCCCAAGAGGTCTAAATCGTAATATTTAGCATACTCTTGACCAAAACCAAAACAGCCTGATGCGGGAATGATAGGATTCTTTAATTCTAAGCCTGGTAGAGAGACTTGTAATCGATTTGTAGTCATGATACTCTCCTTATAAAACAACTGTTCCTGTTTTAAAGACAGGTCCATCTTCACACACACGTTGACTAACCGTATCACTATCAGGGAACTTTTTAAGACGCAGGCATAACAAGCTCCCCATACCACAAAGCCATACGTGATTCTAAAGATAGATAAGCTCTGGGATGGTCGTAGAATGTTTGATTGATATATTTCATCATACCAGGTGCTCCGCATGAATAGATAGCATCAAAATCAGTGTCAAATTCCTTAATCACAACTGAGACATTTCCCTTGATACCATAAGATCCATCATCAGTAGTCACAAAGACTTTGCCATACTGAGCTAATTCCTTTTCTAGAATAACAGCTTCTTTACTAGCAAATCCAAGAACAGTTGTTACTTTTTACACCCACGATCATACAGTTGTCTAGCCACTTCAAGTAAAGGGTGGAACTCCGATTCCTCCACCGACTAGGAGAACATGACTCTGCTTGATCTAAATCAGATAAAGTCAAAAGCCCATTTCCCTTGAGGTCCCATAACATCTAAGCTATCACCTGTTTTTTTAAGGTTGAAAAAGATTGCCGTACCAGAACCTTCGATACGATAGATAAGACGGCATTGTTTAATAGCCTTATCTATAGACGAAATTGAAATCGGACGCCGCAAGAGATGAGCATCATCAGGAACTCGTAAATGAAGAAATTGGCCCTGCTTTCATAGCTGTCAACCATTTCTCCTTGAAAGTACGAGTTCAAAGATCGCTGGTTCGATTTCCTGTTGAGACACTACTTTCATGGTTTCCATGCGGATAGCACCCATGCGTTTTTTTACAATTTGGATTCATAACCTTTTCCTCCTTAAATTTTAAGGGGTTCAGAAAAAGAAAAAAACCTTGCAATCGCAAGGTTTCAGTAAGATACTTTACAGAAAAGAATCAAATAAAGTTTGTTTATTCGAAGTTTGTGTAATCTATTTTCTATCTGACACCTTGTGAGTCTCTCTGGACTTCCCTTAAAGGTTAAATTTTTTCACTAGTATACTGTATCAATCCCTAAAAAGTCAAGCAAAAAAATAGGTAAGGTATCAGTTCATAAAATTTGCTTACTTTTTTTGTGAAGACAGAATCTTCTCCAATTTTTTTGATAATCTTTAACACTGTCGATTTCATAGATAGAATTTTCTTCCAATTCCTCTACGTAAACATCTAATTTTTTTAATGTTGTCTTTGACCATGTTGTCCCAATATGAGGTCAACAAATTCGCCACTTGCATAGGCCTGGTCTATAAATCCAACAATCTTTCTCAGCTGTTGGAGCATCCCAGAACGATACTCCACTCAAGATACGTCCGTTTTTTGCTATCGACAATGATATCTTGAACTTTGTAGTCATCTCCGTAAACTAGGAACCACTCATTGTCACAATCTTCACGATAAACACTGAAAAGTAAGTTGAACGTTTGATATCATTACGGAACATATTTCTTTGAAAAGATAGTTATCCGCATCGATAACGTAGCTGTTAGCCAACTCTTCTTTTTACCAAGTAAAGAGAGTAGAAAGTTATTGTAATCAGCAAACTTATCGTTGAAGACCAAACGAACACCGTATTTTTCTTTAAGGTAGTCGAATTGTTCTTTTAAATAACCTACAACGATGATAATGTCATCAATTCCACGTTCTTTTAAAAATTCAATTTGATATTCAACCAAAGGTTTTTGATTAACTTTAACCAAGGCTTTGGGAGTAGTTTTCTGTCATGGGTCTCAAACGAGTTCCCAATCCCGCTGCTAAGATAATCGCTTTCACGCGTTTTCTCCTTTATTCTTTAATAATAATATAAACACCAGCCATTACGATAAGTGAAGTAATGATGGTCAGTAAATTAAGGGGCGAACCCAAGAAAATTGCTGCAAACAAAACAGTCCATACTACATAACTCACATTTAGACCTGTTGCTTTTGCTGGCTGCAATCGATTAATAGCCATATAGTAGGCTAGATAAGAAATCATATTAAATGCTGCAAAGATAATCAAAAGACCCAAACAATTGACCATTTGCCACTTCCGCAAATGAATGATGCGAGAAGAGCACAATAACGAGATAAGACAAGAAGGATGTAACTTGACGAATCAAGAGAGCTTCAATTTCACTGAGGTCACTTTCCATAGCAAAGGAGCTCAGAACACTTTCACTTCCCCAAGCAAAAGCACAAATCAAAGCACAGAGTATTCCTATATAGAAGAATTCACTTGTTCAACCTTGTAAGTCTGAGCAATAATCCCTGCAATGATTAATAAGATTCCAAATACTGTATTCTTAGAAACCTTATGCTTTAAGAAAAAAAGAAAGCGAGAATGACAGATACTGCAGGATAAATAGCTGAAACTGAGGATGCTAATGAACTACCGATATATTTGACTGCATAGAGATTGGCCTGCATGCCTATTGGCCCAGCCAATAGTGCTCCGATAATAACACTGACATTTCGAATGTTTCAAGAAGATTGAAAAAAACGTACCTTTCCTTCTTTAACTAGAAGATATCCTAGCAAGATAAAAAAATACTCAGAAAAGTCGTGTGCTGCTGCTACTACAAAAGGTGACAGCTCAGTAAAGATTGAAAAGATATAAGCACTAATAGTTAATCCCTAATCCCCAGAACACACCTGATAGTAGCCCAAAAGAAACTCCATTTTTAGTTTTCATTTAATTCTCCTTCAGACTCTAATTCTTTTACTGCTCTATTGTAACGAGAGATTCCATAATCTCCGAAAATCTGCACCATTTTTCTTCTTTGTAAATAGTCCAGAGACTCCAAATGATATCTTGCAAGATTTTGTAAATACGAATTTTCTCTCTTGAAACAGGAGTCTTTGTCACTCTCATAATGACTTAAAAAGTCTTCTTCTTCCCCACTGAGTAAACTCAGATTCTAAGAAGAGAGCTGCCAGATCCCACATGGGATCATTCATGAAGAATACTCCCAATCAATTAGATAAAGATGCCCGTCTGGACCTTCAATAAAGTTTTCTGGAACCAAAATCAATATGACATGATTTTTTTCTCAATTCCAATTTGTTCAAGCTCATTTTCTTTTAAAGAAAAGAACTGATTTTCTGACAGCTTCATAGTTTAGGATAAAAAAATCTCCCCTTGAATCAATGATTCATATTTTTTTGATTTCCTCAAAAGGGAGCAAACTCTCCTCTTAGTTCTTTACCAGACGCATGGATTGTTTGTAGAATTGGAGCAATCTTTTTCAAATTTGGTCTTGATGGTATTAGAAATTAAGTGTCTCAGCATTTTTCGATGTACTGATTAACCTTTGATACCTGCTTCAATGTCAAAAAGATAATTTTCTACGTCTAATTTCAAATCTTTCAACAATTCAAGATTGAACTTTCTCATTCTGGCGATCGATTAATTTATCTGTACCTTTACCGAAAAAAACTTAACGATATACTGGTTTTGCAGTCGTCTTGACTAGATAGTTTTGATTGGTCATCCCACCTAGTTGCTCAACACTGAGAATATCCTCTTCTTCCGATAATAAAGAAGCAATCTTTTCTTTAATAAGTTTCTCCACGGTCAACCTCCATATCCTTACACTTCCCATTTAAAGACTGTCTTGAAGGCAGTATTTAAATCTGTCGCAAAAACTCGATGAATATCCTTAATTTCTCGTACTGGTTCTTCGAGATAAATGATATTCTTCAAACGATTAGCAAACTTCTTAATTTCCATCATTTGAATGGCATTTTCAAAGTCAACTCTTCCAGAACGAGAAGATCCAACTAATAACAAGCCTTTTTCCAATGAATCTCGAGTATTGATATTTACCTTGTACTCACTAACACCCATCATCAAAATGGTTCCTTGTGGTTTGATGTAACGAATGAGATCATTAATAGCAGGGTCCACACCCATCACCACCACAGCACTCAAATCCATGATCAAAAGCTAAGATCTTCTGGAATACTGTCAGTAATATAACGTTCATGGGCAAACGAAAAGAGTTCCAATTTCTCCCAATGACGACCAATAACAATAATCTCTGCTTCAGGTAAGGTATAGTTGATAATATTGGCCATTACAAAAGCTAGACTACCATCACCAATAACTGCAATACGCTGACGTCTGCTATGTGAAACCGTCATGAAACGATTCATGGCATGCATGCCAACACTGACAAACTCTGTAATGGCAGCAACTGTATCTTCGATTTCTTCATAGGCTACCACGCGATCCTTAGGGAAGAGAAACAAACTCTCTCATGAATCCATCAAAACCACTAGATAAGAAATAAGTACCAGCCATGTAGTTCTCGTAAAATTCATCATCACTTTGCATTGGTGGCTGATTTGGAATCATGACAACCTTCTGACCGACTTTGATAGGTACCAGTTGGATCAGAAATGACCGTTCCGCAAGACTCGTGAATCATAGCCATTGGAAGTTTTCTTTGATAAGATTTTTGGATCACGTTTTCCTTGATAGTAGCGTTGATCCGCATGACAAACCGCCATATAGTTTGGTCGAATGAGGATATGATTTTCTTGATCAATTTCTTCTTCCTGATATTTGATATTGATAAACTTTGGTTTTGTCAGTTGATAAATTTGATTAATCATGTCTCTAATCTTTCTCAATCATGCTTTTAGCAATCTTCAAGTCTGTAACTGTTGTAATTTTAAGGTTTGAGTATTCCCCTTTTGCCAAGGCAACATCTTTACCCTTAATGACAAAGATTTTACATGCATCTGTTAAAATTTCTTTTTCTCCTGCTGATAAAGAACCATACAAATCAATAAAGTCTTTACAACGGAAGGTTTGAGGAGTTTGCCCTTGATAGAGATGAGCGCGGTTTGGAATATCTGTAATAAATTTCCCATTAGTACTTTCAACAATGGTATCCACGGCTTCAACTACAGTATCAACAGCATCATGATTTTGTGCAAGAGCAATGTTATCTTGAATCATTCGAAGTGTGATAAAAGGACGATACTGAGTCATGAGTGACTACGATATCATCTTCCGTAATTGGACGGTAAGCATCAATAGCTTCGATGATCTTTTTTCAATACTCGAATTACGATCAGCACCACCTTTTGGTGATGATGATACGGTCCTTTATGGAGTGGAAGGAATTTTTTTCAACTAAATCTTCTGCGTGTGTCACCCAGTCTCCGTGAACTCCAACTACAATCTTTTTCAATAGTTGGCTCTAAGACAAATTTTTTTCAATTGTATGGATTAGGATTGGGCGGTCTCCCAACTCAAGAAATTGTTTGGGTAGGTTACTAATACCCATGCGCGTGCCAGTTCCACCTGCTAAAAATTCCAGCGTAAATCATTTTTATACTCCTTTGGTTTGTTTTTAAAAAAACTCATTGTTTACTATTATATCACAATCTACTGGTATCTTGAAATAAATAGCGAGCAAACAAAGCTATAATGAATTTGTATTCAAATAATAATCTGAACTTTTTAGGATTAATCATTTATTTAAAAGTAAACAATTATCCAAGAAAACTTTCTCTATTTATGAAACTGAAGATATTTGTTCGGATAATATAGAGTTCTTTCAGAATATTATAAAAACCTTAAAAGAAACCTTAAACTGTTTAAATAGCTAATTGAAAAAGAGCTGAGAATTTAGACAAGATAATGATCTTGTACCAATTTCTCAACTCTTTTTAGTAAGTTTCTTTATTTTTTTCTTCCGAATCCCCAATGCCCTTAACGGCTTTCTTAAATTCGGCAAGCATCTTTCCTACTGATTCGCCTAGCTCTGGTAAGCGTTTTGGTCCAAAAAAATCAACAATGCTCCAAGAACAATGACTATCAAGCCTGGTGCACCAATATCACGTAAGATTCCCATTTTTTTCTCCTTTCCTTTTTTTCTCTTAATTATCCATTTTACTAATAGCGATACTAACCTCATACAAAAAGGATTAGGGGAACAGTCATCGCTAAATCGCTAATAAAATCGGCACGGCGTCAATATAACTGCCAATACCAATAAAATGAAGTAAGCATAACGTCTATAAGAAGTGAGTAGGCCAGGTCCCAATCAAACCAATTGAGGTAAAAAAGCAATGATAACTGGCAATTCAAAGATAAACGCTAGTGGTACAGTTGTTTGAAAGACAAAAGGCTAGATAATTTTGTGCTGTCAGTTGCGTCTCAAATAAGTTTTTCACCCTAGTCCCAGTAAGACCTGAAGTATAGCTGGTGTTACAAAATAAAATCCAAAGGCTAATCCTAAGATAAAACAAAGGAAAGTTGCAGGGATATAAGCAAAAATCGCCCCTGCTTCTTCAGTTTTAAGGGCTGGTCGAACGAAACTCCAGACTTGATAGACCGTAAAAGGTAAGGTAAGGCTAAAAGGCCATTAAACTTGCTAAACGGAGATAAATCCATAAAAATATCATTCGGTCCTAAGACGATTAACTTCTGATTAAAGCCTTGTGTGATAAATTGATAAACCTGATTGGCAAATAATAGTGAAACGCAGAATACTATAAAAGAAGCAAACAACTACTGCTAGCAATCTCTTTCTAAATTCTACCAAATGTTCAATAATTGTCAATTCCTTTTTGATCCATCACTGTTTCACCCTGTCTAATGGTAATTAGAATAACTACGATGATAAAGATTGCCTGACCTGCCAAACCTTCCCAACTAGGGTAAATTCCCAATATATCAATACTTGGTATTCCTGAGATCAGATGTTTGGGGATCATATTTGTCAACTGTAAGGCATGGATACTGACTCCCGTCATCTTGAAAGCCAAGGCATAAATCATCCAAGTCAGGATAAAGAAAACCTTGTGAGGTAGGAAAAATTGACTGGCCTTTTTCATCACAAAGGCAATCACGATTAAGACTAAGAGGGCCAGAGAAATTCCTAGGACAAAATCAAAACTAGAAATCCTTGGCAGAATCCCCACATAGAATAAAATCGTCTCAGCACCTTCACGGAATACGGCTAGAAAACTCAGAGCAAACATAGAAAGGAACGATCCTGTTTTCGTGACAGTTTGCATCTGCGATTCCATAAAAGCATTCCATTTTTTAACAGAAGATTTGCTATGCAGCCAAATACCGATTAAAATCATCATGATAACCGCAAAAATCCCGACTGCACCTTCGATGATTTCACGGTTAGTTCCTGAGGTGACTGCTGGAAAGGCAATCTGTAGGATATAGGCAATTAAAAGACTGGCCACTATTCCCGCAAATGCACCACCATAGACCCACTTGAGGCCCTTTCTCATCTTAGCAGCTTTCAAAGTTGTCACAAGCGCCATGACAATCAAGAGTGCTTCGACACCTTCTCGGAGCAAGATGAGCATGGCGTCAAATGCATTATAGGAAGCGCTAGTATCAATTTGAGATAGCTCTGCAATCAAGCTAGAAAGCTTTTCTTGATATTCACTTTCCTTTCCCTTAACCATGATGACAGGACTTTTCACTTTCAACCTTTGGTATAAAGCGAAGGATTGGTTGTACTTACAGAACCCTCGATGGTTGGCCAGATGGTAATAAACTCCTTCATGGTTGCAGCTGCTTCACTATCTTGACCAGCTTGAAATTGGGTCAAAACCTTCTTTAAAAGATCTATCCCATCCTTCAGTGTCAGGTTGGATGATGACGTCGCAACTTCTGTACATCAACAAAGTTAGAAATGGCTGTCTTTCAAATCATCAAAGGATGCCTGAATAGTATCAAAGTTCGTTGGTTCAGTCTCAATGCTACTACGCAGAAAGGAAATAGCTGTTTCCACTTGCCCATAATGAGCTGTACTATGGTCGCGAACCACTGCTTCATTGATGGTCCAGGTTGAATTCATTTTTTTATAGGCTTCTCTTACTGCTTCCAAATCTTGAGAAGCGATTGCCTTATCTAAGGCTTCAAAACGAGGATCTAATCGTGAAACAAGTTTCTCTTTTTTTCTGCATCAAGGTCGACTGGATTTTGCTCTTTCTCAAATGACAAAAGGGCTAAAGAAATCTGAGTTAGCTGGTCTTCAGTAATATCACCAGTTAAGGCTAACTTTTTTTGAACTTGACGTCCTGCTTCAGAATCAGAATTCTCGACTTTCTCGAAATCTTTGGTCATTTCATCGATTAGTTTTTCTTGCCTGATCTTGTTTGCCTTCTTTAACAGCTTTAGTTGCATCAGTTATTTTTGACAAAGTAGGGACTCAAATTTTCTTTAGCTCCGACAGGAATAACTCAGACAGTGAAAAGAAAGCTAGGAAAAGAGGATGATATTTTTAGGATTCAAATAACTTTCTGCCCAATGTAACCTCCCTTCTCCACTCCACCAAAGCAAGCAAAAAGACCACTACCGATATGGGTGACATATTCATTCATTTTATCCATAGCACCCAGATTGGTCTGAACTTTAACAAAGCTATCTGGGTCCTTTTGGAAGGAAATAAAGAGCAAACCTGTGTCGAACTGACCTGTCTTTTCATCAATTCCATCAGAATAAGAATACGATCGACGCAGGAGAGGTTTATCCACTTCTTTTGCTAAGCGAACATGAGAATCATCTGGAAGAAGACTTAAATCCACCTCATCAAATTCATTTTTCTTGCCAAAGGGAGCGCCACTTTCCTTTATAGCGACCCAAAAGGTATTTTCTTGCTCCTCGAGATTGGTTCGATCCCAAGTATCTAGGAACATCTGGATGCGCCGAACTGCCATGTAAGAACCATTTTCCATCCAATCCTTACTGTCAGCCCAAACAACCTGATCAAATTCTTTCTCAGTGGTAACATTAGCAGTACCGTCTTTAAAACCAAAGAGATTCCGAGGAGTTTCCATACGATTACCGATAGCTGCAAAACCTGATTGACTCCAACGAAGAGTAACTGCATTTCTTCCCTTACGAATAAGGTTACGAATAGCATGAAAGGCAACTTGCTCATCATCAGCACAAGCTTGGATAACAATATCTCCTCCCGTGTACTTTTCTCGTAACTGTTCCTTTGGAAATGGAGGTAAATCTCTAAAAAGTTTTTGGACGTTTGTTCTCTAGTTTCATTTTTTCTAGGAAACTAGCCGAAACTCCAAAAGTCAGGGTCAAACGATGAGGATTAAGCCCAACTGTTTCTCCAGTATCACTTGGAGGCAAGAGGCTATTGTTACCATCTTTTTTAACCAATTCTCCCTCTACAAGTTTGGCACTATAATCTGTCCAATCCTTAAATAACTGGATGATTTTCTCTTTGTCAGTTGTATGCAAATCTAAAACCACAAAATAAATGTTTTTCTGCATGACAGTTGTAATGCCAGCTTGGTGCTTTGCCATAGAAGGCTATTTTTTCATCCCCGTACGAGATTTTCTCCTGACCATCAAGCTTAGGTGCGAAAAAAGCAGAAGCACCAGAGAGTCCAAGTGCGAGACCGGCACCTCCGATACCTGCTTTTTTTAGAAATTCTCGACGGTCCATTTTTTGTTCAAAAAATTTTTCGCCTTTGTTTGTCATATTACTTATTCTCCACCAAGAAATTTACCCATTTGTGATAATGGTTCACCAAGTTTTGTCACTGCTTCAGACAATTCTTTTAGTGTCTTCTTTCGTTAAAGTCTGTATAGAGTTTATAATGTTCCTTGTCCGTCATGTGTTTGTCTAACAAACTATTGACAGATTTGAAATCTTCTTCTAACTCCTTTAACCAGAGCTGCATCTGATTTTTTTCAAGCAAGGGTTTAAAGAGCTGGAAAATCTTCTCAGCACCTTGGATATTAGCACGAAAATCATACAAATCCGTGTGAGAATAAATCTCCTCTTCACCAGTAATCTTACTTGTCGCTACTTCATTTAGAAGGTCAACAGCACCAGTTAGCATAATCTTGTAATCAACATCTACAGTTGCAATCTTAGCCTTCAATTCCTTGATGTCATTTACCAGTTGGTCACCATAAGACTCAGTTCCTTTGGTTGTGTTTTCCTCCCAAAGAATGCGCTCGATACGGTGGAAACCAGACCAACCTTCTTCAGTCTTATTTTCATCAAGATAGTCTGCCAAACGAAAGTCAATCTTCACATCAGATTCACCGAAGCTCTCTGCAATGGGCTCAGAACGTTCATAGGACATACGGATTAAAGGGTAGGCCTTTTTAGCTTCCTCTAACTTACCATCCTTCAAAAGTTTAACAAAACCTTCTGTATCTGTTAAAAGTTTATCAATCTGTTCTTCCACAAATGTTTTGTAGTCACTAGTTGCCTTATCCAATAATTTTTTGTTATCTTCTGATAATTTTGCAACCTGAGATGAATCACTTGTAGTTGACGATTGTTCAAAACGAACTGCACAAGCAGATAACAACAATGCAGAAGATAAAAAGGATAAAAACCAAGTTTTTTTCATTAGATACTCCTATTAAATCATGGGAAGCCCATTTGTTTTTAAATTCATTATAACATAGATTTTCTAATCATTCAATAAATTGTCAGAAAATTTAATGTTACAAGCAATAAATTAACATTAGACATTTTCTATCTAAAATTGATAAAATAAGGAGAAAAATAAAATTGTTAAAGGAAACCTTAAATCTTATGATGAATATGCAAAACATGATGCGTCAAGCTCAAAAACTTCAAAAACAAATGGAGCAAAGTCAGGCTGAACTTGCTGCTACAGAATTTGTTGGAACTTCTGCTCAGAACCTTGTAACTGCGACATTGACTGGAGATAAGAAGGTCACAAAAATTGATTTCAATCCTGAGGTTGTTGACCCTGAAGACATCGAAACTCTTTCTGACATGACTGTTCAGGCAGTGAATGCAGCTCTTGAACAAATCGATGAGACAACCAAAAAGAAACTCGGTGCTTTTGCAGGAAAATTACCATTCTAATAGCATAAAAAGAGGCTGAATTCAGCCTCTTTTTTCTTATCTAAAAAGTAAAGAATTCCGTTGCCTTCTTTAAAAGTAAATCTGCGTATTCTGGATCTTCCTGGGCAGTTTCAAGTTCTTCTTGTACCATTTCCAAATTATCCGTAATCATACCATCTACTCCTAGATGAAGCGACTTGTTAAAGGATTCCGAACCGTTAATCGTCCAAACATAGAGCTTCTGCTCTGTATTCCAGAGCTTGGTCACAAAGTATTCGTCCAATGTTGAATACTCCATGGTATAGCCACTTGCATTTGTTCTTGGGAAAACGGAATTGTAGGGTAGGATGAAGTAGACTGGAATCTCCTTATCATACTGGGTTACCTTTTCAATAACATGGTAATCTAGAGATTGCATCTGATGCCCATAAATCTTAATCTTAGCACCATACTTTTCAAGAAAATGATCCATCATTTGAGCACTATCTTTCCTACTTGTTTTAATCTCAATAAGTAGTTTTTGATTTAGTTGGTTTGCACGATTTAGATAGTCATCAAAGCTTGATATCTTAGTTTGATAGCCATTTTCAAAAATATCTATCTGCTTCAACTCTTCTAAAGTTAGGTCTTGAGGAGTCACATTTAATCCTGCTAGACTTCTCAGATTTGCATCGTGCATCATGACAAACTGACCATCTTTGGTTTCCTGAACATCCATTTCAACAAGGTCTGGTTTTAATTGAGCTGTCTTTTCTAGGGATTCTACAGTATTTTGCACGCCATTAGCATTGGAAACACCACGGTGGGATATCACGCGCGGAGGATTTGCAACAGGTGCTTCTAAATAGACATAGCCTTCAATAGCAAAGATGACACTGGCACACCCCATAACTCCCCATCTCATGAGATGGTCTTTTTTTCGTCTCGGTATAATATCCAATTCCTCACCTGTTAAAAATGAAGTGAACTTAACCAAGAAGTAAGTCAGGGCCATATAGTGGATATTTTTAATCAAGATATAGTTTGAAATAGCAAGAATCAAGGATTCTCTTTGTGTGAGACCATCCACTAAAAACTGGACAATCAATAGTGGGATTAGAAGCAAGTAAAAGAAAAGATTTGTTTTGACAACAATGAGAAAGAGATGCCAAGCGTAAAACCAGAATTGATTTCTAGTTCTTTCAAGACTATAGAGCACAGCTTCCTTGACTGTCATCTTATCATACAAGATTTTTGGAAGAACAAATACTAACTTAACAGAAACGTAGAGGAAGAGGATTGACAAGATGATAATACCTATCCACCACATCCAGTATTTATCTTCCATGTAGGTCTGAATAAACTCTGGGATTACGATTTTATTAAAATAATAAATCTTTAAAATCTTCCTGATAAAAGGAAAAAGCATGGCAACATAGAAGAAGATAAATAAGGCTTTTTGTAAATTGTCAGACCTTTCATAAAGACAAGACTCTCACGAAAGACCTTACGACTGTATTCTATCAGTGTTCTTTTCTCATGATAGAGAAGATGACGCGCCCCTATAAAGAGAAGACTGAGTTGAAAATAAGCAACTAAAAGGTTAAGAATGATTAAGATTAAGAAGCCAATACTGACTATAGGAGCATTTTTGATAATGGCAAAAATGTTATTGTAAGAAATAAACAAATAGCCCGTCTGACTTAGCAAAAAACCCGCTATCAATGAATTCAAAAGGTAGCCAAATATAGTCGACCAACATAAATATTAGATAGAAAGAGGATTTTTATCAAGATTGAGGTAAATCTTTTTAAAACCCAATTTTTTAGGCTTTTCAGGTTTCATAAAACCTCCTAATCAAACAGCTGTGATAAATCTAAACCACCAAAAGGATTAGAGTTAAGACTACTCTTGACGTCCAGTAAAGATTTTACTTTCGTCAGACTCTAGGAATGCTTCATAAACACGAGCAGTCATACGAGCATCCTCTAAACTGTTATGAGATTGTCCCTTAAATCCTAGAAAACTTGCAACAGTTTGTAACTTGAGATTGGCAATCCCGTGAAGATCCGAACTACGTCGCTTAAAAGCTTCATCATAGAGATCCACTTGATATTGGCTACTATAATCCAAACCATGTTCCAATAGAATCGGTAAATCACTCTTAGCTGCATTATAGCCAACAATAGGTAATTGACCAATAAAGGCTTGAAAATCTTTGAGAACATCTTCCACCTTCGGAGCATCCTTCAAGGTTTCAGATGTGATACCCGTTAAACCGTTTATAAAACTTTTCAATGGTACATCCGTATGAACATATGAGTCAAATGCTCCTACTTCTTCACCATCTTTAAAACGGACCGCAGATACCTGAATCAAGTGAGTTTTATCTTGGTGTTTATTAAATTCCAAATCAAATGAAATGTAATCTCTTAATTTTTCCATCTTATCCAATCCTTACTGTATTTGTAAAAAGAAACTACTTGGTTATACATAGAAACCAAGCAGCTTTTTCTTATCCTCCAAATAAGCGAGCAAAGAAGCCTTTCTTCGTTGCTTGTACTTCTTGCTTAGCCTGATCCAACTCCAACTGAAGGTTTTCTTGATCCTTCATGGCTTGTAGGGTTAACTGTTGTTGTTGATCCAATTGCTTATCTTTTTCTGCGATTTGACGGTCTTTGACACGCATCTGTTCATCTTTTTCAGCTAACTGTTTGTCTTTAGCCTTTAACTGCTCATAAAGACGGATGATTTCTGCATTCTTTTCATCAACAAGAATCTCCATTAACTCACGTTGCTTCACATCATCACTAACAGGTTCATCTTCAAAAATGGTTTTTTTGTAGATTTCTTCAAGCTTAATCAAGCCACTGCGAGTTACCACAGTGACTCCTTTATCATTTTTAGTCGTATCTTCTTCAGGTAATTCCTTGACACGGTTATTGATTGCTTGGCGGGACAAGCCCAAGACCTCAGCAATCTCACTTACAGTCATCTCAATACTCATAATATCCTCTGAAAGTTTTCTAGCTTTTCTTTATTTAAATATTATCATAAGCAAGCAAAACTGTCAAATATCACCGTGTTTTTCAACCCTTTTTCATAACTTTTCTCGGGTCTAAAACTAAACTGTCTTTTAGCATTTTTTTAAAACTAAAACATCAGTTTGCGATTTTACCACCAGCTCTAATCAATAGAAAACCTTTCTAGGCTTATAGAGTTGATCCCTTTTCTCTAAAATGGCTAGTAATTTTTCAGCTTCAAAACCAGCCAATTCCTTCTCAGTTTGTTCCAATTCAATAAAGCGACCAAAACGCACTTCTTCTGCCTGTTCTGGAGTCAAATATACCTTAACTAAGTCACCTGTACCAATCTCTAAGGGATGAAGAAAGTCTAACTCACCAGCTTGAACCTTTTCCTCAATTTCATTCAAGGTCAAAGCATCATCTAACTGCAAGCCTGCAGCGCTTGTTCGTGTTAAATGAGACATATGAGCAGCATAGCCAAGTTTTTCTCCCTAGGTCAACCGACAAGGTACGGATATAAGTCCCTTTGCTACATTTTACACGGAAACTAAATCGAGCAAGATTCTCCACATAGGAAATAGGACTGGTTCTTTCGAAACTATAAATCGTCACCTGACGTTCTGGTCGTTCCACTTCCTGACCAGCACGAGCATACTCATAGAGCTTGCGACCATTGACCTTGACAGCAGAGTACATAGGTGGAATCTGAGTGATCGGACCTGTCAGACTGGCAATCGCTTGATCAACAATCTTTTCATCTAAGGGAGACAAAACTGGCGTCTCTGCAACAACCTCACCACTAGCGTCTTCAGTTGTTGTAGAATATCCAAGAGTTATTTCTCCTTCATAGACTTTACCCTCGTCCTGCATAAACTCGACCATGCGGGTTGCCTTACCGACGGCAATCGGCAAAACACCGACAACATCAGGGTCTAAAGTCCCTCCATGACCAATCTTCTTGGTTCCCAAAATCTTACGCAATTTAAAAACCGCATCATGCGAGGTCATCCCCGCCTCTTTTTTTAAATTGATAATACCGTTCATGTTTTGCTTTCTAATTTCATTCATGAAATATCTTCTTCAAGAATTGTAATGTAATTATCTTTGGTAACAGAAGTTAGTGTTGCTAATCTTCTTGCTTGGTTCATAATTATCCTGTCAAATACATTTCTTACAAATCGGCCGTTTGCATTCTTATTTTCAGGATTGCTACTATGTAATTCTAAATATTTTTTTAATTTTTTTCTTTTTGCAGAATCATGCAAAATGTACTCTTCATTTTTGCAATATGAAAGAAAAATATCAAACATTTGGTCCACAGTATAATCTTCAAACGTAATAGAATAATTAAATCTTGATTTTTAACTCAGGATTAGATTCAAAAAATTTTTTCATCAATTCATCATATCCAGCAACAATAACCACCAAATCATCACGATAGTCTTCTAATGCTTTAGTTAACTCAGTTAAACACTCTCGACCATAACTATCACTTTTATCGTTTTCAGTAATACTATATGCTTCATCAATAAACAATACACCACCTTTGGCTTTTTGTATCAATCTCTTAACTTTCGAAGCCGTTTGTCCTTGATATTCTGCTATTAAGTCTGTTCTACTTGCCTCAATAAAATGACCTTTACTTAGTATTCCTAGAGAACGATACATATTACCAACAATTCTAGCCACAGTAGTTTTACCAGTACCTGGATTCCCGAGGAAGGCCATGTGCATCGTTCTATTAGTTTTTTTCAACCCAATCTTTTCTCGGTTCTTCTGAACTTTGTTAAAGATTACTAGGTCTTCTATTTCTTTCTTTACATTTTCTAATCCTATCAGGTTGTTTAATTCATCGGATAGCTCATCAAATGATCTGGTATTGATTTCTTTTAAAATAGCGTACTCACTATCTATAAATCTAGAACCAAGATATTTATACAATAATTCTAAAAATACTAGTTTGTCTATCTTTAATCTTAGGAAATCTATCATTATTTGACGAATTACCTAAACGTTTTATAAACTCTAATTCCGAATACATTTTATTAGAAACAATTTCTTGAAGAACAGTCTCAAATTCAAAAAGAATTATTTGTCAGATCATCAAGCTTTTTCACTTCTGATTTTTAACAATTTTAAATATGTTTCACTAATCATCTACATTCCTTTAAATAACAGAAATACTACTATTAGAACGAATAAGAATCCTAAGATATAGAATCCTTTTTCTAAGGAAAAATAATCTCTTTTTGTTTTTTTCCTCTAATTCAGTTTGAAATTTCTCAACTATTAAAAAGTAAGATTATTTCCTTCCTCTGTTAATCGAACATTTATCTTTTTCTACGTCGTTTTTTAAGATCATTTTGTGTTTCTTCAACTTGTAAATGCAATTCGTTAAAACTATTTTCTAGTTTTTCTAATTTCACTAATGTTTTTAGATTCGCTTTTTAAATTATCAATTTCAATTTGAATTTCACTTTGCTTCTCTTCAAGTTGTTCTAACTCTTCTAGCTTTTTTTATGATGTTTCTTCAATATATCAATTAAATCTTTATTCTGTTTAAAGACATCATCTAATAGTTTTTTTATTACCTGTTTGATATTCTTCTATCTCGTGCAATCCCTGAATAGCTTTATTATTTGCCTCTTTAGCTGCAACCAAAGACTTTGAAATACTTTGAATATACTCATCATCCAGTATTTGGAATGTTTCATAAATGGTATTAAATTCCTGAATAATTTTTAATATGCTTGTTTTGTTCAATCATTTTTATTTTTGAACAGCATCGGTGAGAACATTTAAATCCTTACCAGTAACATCGTATTCCATGTTAATAAATCCAAACATAAGATTATCTTGGGGAACAGTTGGTAAATCTGATTGTTCTGGAATCTCTTCACTAAAAAGCTTTTAACGCTTCTTTTTTTCTCATTAAATTTTTCAGACTTTACCAAAACCTGAATCTCTAATTCTTCTGACATAATATTCTCCTATAATAAATCGTTTAATACATTTTGCATTTCTTCAAGTTCACTTTGCTTTTTCATCAAAGTACATTTCGTTAGCTAATAATCGTTGTTTGAAGTCAATCTTTGAATTAGAAAAACTCCTCTTGAACATTACCAAGTAGTTCTCTTAGTTTTTTTGATGATTCTTAGCCATCTTATTGAAGATATCATTTCGCTTAACAGCAACATTTTTCCTCAGCAACAAAAAAATCTGAATATCTTGAATTCGTAATAATTCATTTTTCTTATCAGCTTGTTTTTTTGATTTTTCCTCTATCAATTTTTCTTGAAATAAATCGATCAAGTCTATTAATCATTATAGCACCTAATATACCTGTCAATAAACTCGCTAAAAACATGCCCAAGATATTTGCTATAGTCCCTAAAAAATTTTTATCTCAAATCCCATTCCTGGTAGTGGTAATAAATACTTTTCAAAATATTCTCCTAAAAAAACATTGCTCCTACACCTACTAATGCAGAAGTAATAATTTTTTGAAATATGTGCAATTTTAATCTCAGTAGAATGTGATTGACTTTCAGGATTTGATAGATAAGAAATACTCTCTCTTATTGATCCAAATATTTGTTTAATCAAGTTTGGTAGTTTTTGTAATTTCTGGTTAAATGCGCCAATAATCTCTCCGACTATGCTTCCAACAAAACTATCTACACCGACTTTAATAAAATCTTTGATTTTGCCAAAAAATGAATGTAGAGCTTTTTTCATTTCCTCAAGAAATGCATCAAAAGATTGTTTTTTAGATTTGAAAAAACGGACTAAAGCATTCATTATTTCTTTTAACATTCCAAATAAAGCTGCAACAAACATAGCTTTAACCGCATCTTTGCCTGCCTTATTCGCCACTTTTACAGGTACTTTTTTTGCTATATCTTTATTGATAGCTTTCTTTGCTTTTTTCTCAGCATTAAGCATCTTCTTAGAATCAGCTGCTAATTTATCGTTTAATTTTTTTTCATTAATAGCTTTAAGATTTCTTTTTTCGGCATCTGAGATATTCTTTTTATCTATTTTCTCATTGGCTCTTTGAACTTGATCCCTGAGTTTTTTTTCTCTCAATTCTCGATTCTTTATATAATCACTATTGGATGTTGCCCCTTTACTTTTATTAAGTGATTCATTAGTTGCTGCAAAATTTTCTTTTTTATTTGCTAAATCAGCAGTATCTATATCGGCAATCTTCCTCCAAGGATTTTCAAATAATTGTTTTCGTGCTACAACGTGATCCAAATTAGCCTTTTCATTTATCTTTAGTTTTTTCCCAGTATATTCATCCTTTAAATTTCCAGTTTTTTGCGTTTCTTTCATAGCTTTATTTGCGTCAATATACCTTTTATCTTTAAGTATCTTAGCGCCCTCTTCTTTTGTATAACCATTAGGATGCTTATCGTTATACTGCTTAAGAAGCGTGTCACTTGTCATATCTAAACCAATCTGATTCGCAAATTGATTCCATATTTCATCTAAAAATTACATCGCCAAGTTTATCTGGTGAACTAATTTCTTTACATTCTACCTCTAATTTTTTAAGATTAGAAAACTCCATTGTAAATTGCTCTTCCAATAGTTCTTCTAACTCATCATAGTTTAAATTTTCAGACTCATTTACTTCTTCAGTATTCAATACTAATAATTCATTTTCCACTGCTTTCTATTCTCCCTTCAAGGCTTCAAACTTGGCTTTCATGGTTGGATTTTTGCGGGTTAATTTTTTGACCGAAACATCATCAAGCTTATTGTTAGCCAGGCGAAGTTGATTTTCTGATGTTGTCAGGAATTTCTTGACTTCTTCCATTCGCTTAATTGCCTTGTCGATTTCGTCAATAGCCTTGCCAAAGTTGACAGAAGCTGAGTTATAATTCTTTGCAAAAGCTACCTTGAAAGCGTCCAAGTCTTCCTCAAAACGAGTGATATCTATATTTTGTTCCCTGATAAAAGCGAGTTCCTGCTTATATTTAAGGGAATTAAGGGCAGCATTACGTAAGAGACCAATCAACTGAATAAAGAATTGAGGACGAATGACATACATCTTCTCATACTCGTGGCTGACGTCGACAATCCCAGTATTGAAGTAGTCGTTATCTGCTTCAAGCATACTTACCAAAACAGCATACTCACAGTCTTTCTCACGGCGGTCTTTGTCCAATTCCTTGTAAAAGTCTGCATTCTTATGTTTCTTCTCCGTTCCATCAGCTTCATTTTTTTCATCTCAAACATGATGGAAATGAATTCTAGTCCATTTTCATCAAAAATCACGGAAGATAAAGTCCCCTTTAGAACCACGTGCTGAAACCTTGTTGTCCTTCTCAAAGTAGGCATTTGGGAAGGCAAAGCTACGTACCTTGTTGAACTCACTCTCCGCATATTGTTCTAGACTTTCACCAATAGCTTTTGTAGATTGTTGAGCCTTGAAATTCTTATAGAACTCAACCTGCTCACTAGCTGCCTTGAGCTGGGCTTCGTAGTTTTTGTTTAACAGAAGCTAGAGACAACTCATTTTCTTTTTCTTGTAAGAGGAGCTGATTTTTGACCTGATCACGTTCTTTTTCAAGATCAGAAAGAGTTTTTTGTAGTTGATTTTCATGCTCCAAGCGCAAGGTAGCCAATTGATTTTCAAGAGCTTGGACTTCTTTTTTTCTTTCTCTAGCAAGCTTTTGACTAGCACTTTGCTCTACCTCTTTCTTAGCCAATTCTTTTTTTCTGTATCAAAGTTGTTAATTTGACTTTGAAGCTGGGCAATTTCTTGGTCTTTTTGAGCCAGTTTTGCCTGTTGTTCATTTAAAGCTTTTTTTGCTCTACTAAAGTCAATTCTTGCTTGATCCGCTCATGTAATTCTTTGTCAAACTCTACAGTACGAACTTGAGAAATCAATTCTGCATATTGACTTTCATTGACTGTAAAAACTTCCCCACAATTGGGACATTTAATCTCGTTCATGTTATTCCTCTATATTTATCTATTCTACATTCATTATAGCATGGATAAACAAAAAGAAAAAAAGTTGGAATGAATCCAACTTTTTAATCTACGTATGTATCTTCGTTTTTTTATTTAAGAAGGCGTAAGGTAATCCCATCAGTAGACCACCACCAATAAAGTTACCAATGAAGGTTACACCCCAGTGACGAAGAATATTTCCAATACCGAAGTTTGCGATTGAATCAGCAGCAACACTGAATTTCACGATAGCAAATGATGCAAAGTTTGCAGCGATGTGTTCATTTGTTAAGAATACAAACATGTAAATCGCAGATAGAACTAACCAAAGTTTAGCTCCCCATCTTTGACTAAAACAAATGAAAGAATTGCGATATTTACAAAGACATTAGCCAAGATAGCTTCAAGCAAGACTAGTTCATTTGAACGGCCCAACTTCATTTCCACAACTCCAGAAATAAAAGCTATCATGTGTTAGGGTTTGCATAAGCTGCTGAATGGGCGAAGCCCCATCCTGCTATAAGAGCACCGATCAAATTAAAGAGTGTACAATATAGAAGGATTTCAGCTGTTTTTCTCCAGCTAATTTTTTTCAAAAAGCTACCAGCTGTCAAGAACATCATGTTAGATGTTACCAATTCAGCATTCAAGAAGACAATGTAAGCCAATCCCCAAGCGAAAACAAATGGGAAGAGGAAACGTCCACTACCCGGAGCAATCTTATTAATCAAGTCAGCTCCAACTGCACCAGCTGCTGTACTAAATGTTAAGAATGCACCAGCAAACATTGAACGAATAGCGTATTTGAACTTGTGCTGATTGTATAGACTTTCCTTTTTCTTACAAGCAAAATTCAATCTTTTGAGATAAATTCTGAAGAAACCATATAAACTCCTAAAAACTTTTTATTTGTGAATATTATAACATAAAATCGAAATTATGGGAAGGCTTTCCTAAGACTAAACTTTTAAATATTTTTACTAATTTTTAGAAATCCTTTCCATCCTTATTTTATACACTTATTTTTTTTGTTTGATAAATATCATTTTTAGTTAACTTTTAGTTTTATATACTAAAAAAATTTAATATATTTTATTAATTGAGGTAATTATAAATTTCTGAAGCTAATAATTAGATTTGATCTTTTATAACCAGTAATGACGTTTTGTATTAAAAGGTTCTAAACAAAAAGAGAGTCTGATGATTCTCCCTGCTTCTTCTATTATCATCTCATTTTATATAAAATAGCTCAGGTCTAATCAACGTAAGTCTCTTCGTTTTTATTTAAAAAAGCGTATGGTAAGCCTATCAAGAATCCTCCACCAATCAAGTTGGCGATAAAGGTAACTCCCCAATGGCGTAGGATATTTGGAATATCAAAGTTAGCAATTTGATCAGAAACAATACTAAATTTAATAATGCTAAAGGATGAAAAGTTAGCCGCAATGTGCTCGTTTGACAAGAAAACAAACATAGAGATAGCTGATAAGATAATCCACAACTTAGCACTGCTATCCTTAACCAAAATAGAAGATAGAATGGCAATATTTACAAACATATTTGCCAAAATCCCCTCCAACAAGACCAAATCACTAGGTCGTGCTAACTTCTTGGCTACAATCTTTGGAAGATAACTGTCGTGTGTCAGGTGTGAAAAAGCAGATGAATTAGCAAAGCACCAACCTGCCAAAATAGCACCAACTAAGTTGAAAAAGGCACAATAGAGTAAGATAATAAAAGCTTTCTTCCAATCAATCTTCTTCAAGAATGTTCCAGCTGTCAGATACATCATGTTTGACGTGACCAATTCCGCATTTAAAAATACAATGTAAACAAGTCCCCAAGCAAACACAAAGGGAAAAAGAAAATAGCCAGCACTGGGAACGATGCTATTGAGTAGATCAGCACCGATAGCCCCAGCGGCTGTACTAAAGGTTAAGAAAGCACCTGCAAACATCGAACGAATGGCATATTTGAACTTACTTTTGGTCAAATAAACTTTCTTTCTTATGGCAATAATAATCAATCTTTGAAATAAATTCTGACGAACTCATATAAACTCCTAAAAATTTTTTTCTGTTACTATTATAACATAAAAAAACTTTAAGAAAATAAAGATTTTTTTCTTTTTAATTAATTTCAGACCTTATTTTTCCATCAGCTTTTTTTAGAAATCCTTACCCAAGCTACAGCGAAAAAAATCATTACCATCTAGTTATTAGTTGCCAAAGTTCATAATTTCTTCTCTACTCATTCCAACAAGCTCTGAAACCCACAAGCCGATAATATCGGACAAAATAGAATCACAAACATATTCATCCTCAGCATGACCATATTTACAAGTGAAAACGAGGGGTTCTTATGGCTGATTGATAAAAGTTTTAAGGCTAACTCTTGCAGTTTTTTCTGGATCAAATTCAAGTCCCAACTCTTGTGCAAGTCCCAGTTCTCACTTTATCCCAATCTTCACCTTTTTGACTGATAGTTTTCTCGTGCATTTTGTCGATAAATCCTTTACAGAAATTGTGTCAGCAAATGCATGTTTTTGATAGAGCAAACGACAGGAAAAAGTCTGAGATAGAACCAGCATGAAGTAAGAAAGTAAGCAGATCATCAAGGCTTTCTGCCACTCTCCCAACTTGGCCTTCACTCTCTATAAAGCCGATACTCTCATCCTCAAGAATTACATATTCTCCCCCACTACCGTCTTTAGCAAAGGCTATGGGCGAAAGAGAATAAACTTCATTGTTCTGAGAAAATTCAACCTCTTTCAACTGGTCATAAAAGAGAATATCGCATTCTTGCATCAATAAAATTCTTAGTTGTTTATCTTCTCTTATTACTTGTAGTTGATTCATATTAGCTACTCTCCTAGCTTTGACAACTGTCACAAGTGACAACAGAAATCGACTCTTAATAATAATAGATTTTAATATGGCACTTCTTGGCCACATTGGCAAGATTTTTCACTAACTCCTCGTTTCTTTTGCTTTTTCCCAAAATGAAAAGTAAAAGATTTTCCATCTTTCCTTGTAAAATACAGATGATACCTGTCCCCATTCATTCTTCTCCCTCGAACGTAATCAATATCAATCTGTCTAATTTCAGCTAGAGGAACAATCCTTTTTCTAAAAAGAATAATCGTGTGAATGTATAATCTTCCCTTTGCAATATGAAAAGGATCCAACATACTCCCACCACTTTTTAAGGATGTCTTAACTCTTTGGAAAAAAAGATAGAAATAAAATAGTGCTAAAAAAATTAACAAAAATCTAATGACCTGATTTTTCCAAAGGACTTCAAAAACTGAAATACGATAACTATACATATTAAAATAATTCCTTTTTCTTTATTATACCACTTTTTGTTGAGAGTCTAGGGTTTATAGACAAAATAAGAAAAAAACTGAACAAAAGTTCAGACATTTTCAATAATATTTGATATGATTTCATTATCTAGTCAAATCAAGACGTTTACCGATTTTTCCAATAAGAATAGCACCAACAATCAAGGAAGCGAATTCTCCGATAGCAGTTGTAAACCAAGTTAAGAAGAAAGGTGCTTCTGCTACGATGTTCAATTCAGCAGCAATGGTGATCATTGAAATTGAAAAATAGAATTGAAAAAGAAGAAATGATCTTTTCGAATCAATCCATTAAAAAAAGATAGTCTTTGCTGTATTTGCTGAAACAACCATACGCCTAAACTTAGGAAGACAAGAGTTGATCCTCCACCAACCGCGACATCGATGATTCCAAAACTGAAGAAATTAGCAATCATACAGCCAAGAGTAACACCGATAATGTACTTAGGATTGTAAAAGGCAAGAAAATTCATCATTTCAGAGATACGGAACTGATAAGCACCGTAACTGATAGCATTAAGGGGTGGTGTGATTGTCAAAACCACATAAATTGCTGCGACAATGGCAATATCTGCCAAATCACGGACAGAAAGTTTTTTCATCTATTATTCTCCTTTAGCGATTAACCCGCGTATAATATGCTTGGTGAAAGAAGCTAAGCACCAAGGGTTGAGCAAGTCAACCTTACAAGTATAGCACATTTATCTCCTTTATGCTATACTATTTTTATGAAAACATACATCAAAAAATTCTTCGATAATGAAATCCTCTCCTACTTATTTTTCGGGATTGCAACTACTCTTGTTTCGATCATTGTTCGTATCACGATTTTTTTACCTTTTGCCAACAAGAATTATGGGCGACTGCTCTGGGAAATATAACTGGAATTTTGTTTGCTTTTTTCACCAACGATACCATTGTTTTTAAACAAAAACGAAAAAATTGGTTCAAGCGTCTGATAAAATTTACGACCGCAAGATTCATTACCTTCCTCTTAGACCTGCTTCTAACCTTTATTTTTGTGACGAGTTTCCCCATATTTATCGGTCAGTTTGTAGGTGATAATCTCAATACTATCAATACAATTGAAACTATTTTTGCACAAATTACTATTATAGTCCTCAATTACATCTTCAGTAAAGTTTTTGTTTTTTAAAAAAACACTAAGCATATTTCTTGCATTCAATAGATGATTAAGTTATAATTTAGGTTGTAAAAAAATTTCGAAAGGAAAAAAAGAAAATGTTAAAAGGATCTTAAAGAATTTTTTTGCTCCGAGGTAACGTCGTAGACCTTGCTGTCGGTGTGATCATCGCTTCTGCTTTTGGTGCTATCGTAACTTCATTTTGTTAATGATATCATCACTCCACTTCTATTGAACCCTGCTTTGAAAGCTGCAAAAATTGAACATATTGCTGAACTTTCATGGAATGGGTGTTGCTTACGGTAAACTTCTTGAGTGCTGTTATCAACTTCCTTGTAGTTGGTACTGTTCTATTCTTTGTGATTAAAGCAATGGAAAAAAAGCTCAAAACCTTCGCTAAAAAGAAGAAGTTGCTGAAGAAGCACCTGCTGGTCCAACTGAATTGGAAGTTCTTCAAGAAATCAAAGCTCTTCTTGAGAAAAAATAATCATCTAGAGGATTCCGTTCAATACTGAATCCTTTTTTACTTCTCCTTTTGCTGAGTTTAGAAAAAACTTGAGTTCAGCTCTCTTTTTTGATATAATAATTAAAGTTTCCACCCTTAGTGTAATGGATATCACGTAAGATTCCGGTTCTTGAGATGGGGGTTCGATTCCCTCAGGGTGGATAGATGTAAACAAAAAACAGCGAAGTCGCTGTTTTTTCTGTATTAATCTTGTCTTTGAATATAGATCATTGATACCAACGAAAGAAGAATAACTCCGAGTCCGATGATTAAAAAGGAAACTAATTGCACACTTGGTAGAAAGGTCATCAAACCTTTCGCAATCGGCATAAAGAGAATTGCCAGTGTAAAAATGGTACTCAATACCCTCCCCAGATAGTCTCCGTCAACCTTGGTTTGTACCTGAGTGAAAAAAAGTGAATATTAAAAATCGTCATAAATAATTCACAAACTAGGTTTCCTGAAAAAGTTAGAAAATTAGGTAGTGGCAAGCCCATCATGAAAACTCCTACTCCTGTTGAAGATCAATAAGAACAAAAGTGTATTCATACTGGATTTAAATTTATTTGCAATCAATGCTCCTATGATTGATCCAATTGCACCCATGGTTAAGATTGTCGCATAGGCTCCCTCTACACCATAGAGTTTATTTGAAAAAGGAAGCAAAAACTCAAAAAGCTGCAAAAAAAGAAATTCACACTTGAAGCCACTAACAAGAGAAAGAAAATTTCTTTTTTTGATGCCCGATATAGTGCAAACCATCTTTGATATCTGCAAAAATATCTTTCCCGGTGAAACTCTTCTGCTCTTGAACCTTTGGTTCTTCTTTTGGAAGTAAGGCCACTAAAACAAAGGCAATGAAAAAAGTCAAAGCATCTAGTAAGAGTGCCATATGAAGACTTGCAAATTGTAAAACAAGGAAAGAAAGCACAGGAGAGCTAACACCTACCACCTGCAAAACTAGCTCCAAACGAGAGTTATAGGTCACTATCTCGTCTTTTTCTACAACTTCTGTGATAATAGCTTTATTGGCAGTGCGAGAAAATGCAAAGGCAACTGCCTGAACAATATTAGCAAAGATCAAAGCTCCAATCATCCAGCTGTCGTTTCTTATAAAAGAAATGACCAGACAGAGAATCCCACAAACCAAGTCTGTTGTCATCAAAATCTTGCGACGGGAAAAACGATCTGAAATAACTCCACCAAAGGGATTGACTAGAATGGATGTGACGAGTTCAGAAATCTGATAAATCCCTAGAACGGTTTGTCCCAATCGTTCCCATCGATGCCAACCAAACACTATTTCCATAATCATAGAGCATATTTCCTATCTTGTTTATAGCTCCACGACTAATCAACTGTACTGCGTATCGATTCATAAAAACTCCTCTCAAATTTTGAAACTATTGTATCAAAACTTGAAGGAGTTTCTCATTTTTCCCATATTTGGGAAAATTAATCTTTGACAAATTTCTCGTAGTGTTCCCGATAGTAGGCTACTTGCTCAGGAAGACCTAACACATCAAAAATATGCATTGCTTCCTGCATTTGTTTACAACCTTCTTTTCTTTTGTCCCTTTCTGATAAAGGGCAAAAGCCTTTTAAGATAAAGTGGAAAAACATTACGCTCATAGAGTTTGATCCTCTTACCTATGATCTTCTCTATATAAGCTTCAAAGTAGCTGGCATTTTCAAAAGCAAGATGTTCTAAACAATGCTGGTAACAATTAAGAGCTAAAATCAAGACCAGTTTTCGATGGCGTCCAATTTCTTTGTAGAAATCCTCCCTCTCCATCACTTCTCTACCAAGTCGAGCAACATAGTCCACATCATAAAAGCTATAGAGATTGCCAAATAGGATCAACTCATACATGGTCCATTCGTCTGTTTGAAAAAGATAATCCGCCACCTTATCCAGATCTGCTTGCTTCATAGTGAAGCTAGCATCTCTTTGACAAATCAGACCTTGTAACAAAATCCAGTTCAGCTCAAAATAGAGGGGATTTGTTGAACTCTTTGCTTTTTCAAGTTGTTCTTCTTGAAGCTTTTGAAAACCTGCAATATCATTTGAGTAGTAAAGTGGAATAATCTGAGCCATCAAACTGACATGCTCATGATGTTGAAAATTTCTGGCCTTATCCATAAAATTTTCAATCGTCACGTGAATATTATCTAATATTTCAAAGAAACGAGATGCAGCCATATCTGACTCCCCCAATTCAAAGCGGGATAATTGGGAGGTCGAACAGGCCTCTCCTGCAGCTTCTTTTAGAGAGTAATTTTTACTGATTCGAAATTCACGAAAAGACTTTTCCAAGATTTTTCATCTTACACCTGCTCCGACAATTCTTCCCACTCCAGCATAGCTTCTTCCTGACGCTGGCTAATTTTATCCAGTTCTGCTTGTAATTGCATGAGTTCATCTGCATCATTGGTGGTATGCATTTGTTCAGAGATAGCTTGGACTTGAGTTTCCAGCTCTTCGATTTCTGTCTCAAGACTTTCAATTTGTCTCATTAACTTACGAAGTTCTTTTTGATTTTCTTTTTGAGCTTGGTAGTCATTAACTGGAGAAAGCTTCTTTTTCTTGGTTAACAGCTGCCGCTTCTTCCGCTTGACTAGCTACTAGCTCTGCTTTTTTATCAACATAATAGTCATAATCACCTAGATAAAGAGTTGAGCCATTTTCAGATAATTCTAGAACATGAGTGGCTACACGGTTGATAAAGTAACGGTCATGGCTGACAAAGAGTAAAGTCCCATCAAAGTCAATCAGGGCATTTTCCAGAACTTCCTTGCTATCGATATCTAAGTGGTTTGTCGGCTCATCGAGGATCAAGAAGTTGTTGTTTTCCATGGAAAGTTTAGCCAGAAGCAAACGAGCTCGCTCACCACCTGAGAGCATTCCAACTGATTTCTTAACATCATCACCAGAGAAAAGGAAGGCACCAAGTCGATTACGGATTTCAACTTCTGGCGTCAATTTAAAATCATTCCAGAGTTCGTCTAAGACTGTATTGCTCGGTGTCAGTTTGCTCTGAGTCTGGTCATAGTAACCAACCTCAACATTAGCACCAAAGCGCTTTTCACCCTTGATAAAGGGAATCTGGTCCACAATGGATTTAATAAAGGTTGACTTACCAATACCGTTAGGACCAACAATGGCAATAGCGTTCATCTTACGAAGATCAAGGTTGATGGGTTCTGATAAGATTTCACCATCATAGCCAATAGCAGCATTCTCCACCGTCAAAACGACATTACCAGATACTCTATCAGAATGGAAGGTCATATTAGCTGATTTTTTCCCAGCTTCAGGCTTGTCCAAGCGCTCCATTTTCTCCAGTTGCTTGCGTCGAGATTGAGCACGTTTGGTTGTTGATGCTCGAACAAGATTTCGGTTAACAAAGTCTTCTAAGGCAGCAATTTCCTTCTGTTGCTTTTCGTAGTTTTTAGCTTCAGTTGCGAGTTTCTGCTCCTTCTGCTCCACAAAGCTCGAGTAGTTGCCTACATATCTGTCCAAAGAATGTTTTGTTAAGTCGAGTGTTATGGTCGCAACCTTATCGAGGAAATAGCGGTCATGACTGACGATAATGAGGGCACCGCTATAGTTTACAAGGTAGTTTTCTAACCAGGCAATGGTTTCAATATCTAGGTGGTTAGTCGGCTCATCCAAAACCAAGAGATTAGGCTTTTCAAGAAGCATTTTGGCAAGGGCTAAACGAGTATTTTGACCACCAGATAACTCTGCAATTTTCATCTGCCACATAGACTCGTCAAACTTGAATCCATTTAAGATAGAGCGAATATCGGCTTCATAGGTAAAGCCTCCAGCCTGACGGAAATTTTCTGATAGGCGATCATAATCGGACATGAGTTTGTCTAGTTCTGCACCAGTCTTTTCCCCCATCTCCAACTCCATCTGTCGAAGTTGTCTTTCAGTACGACGCAACTCATCAAATACATGAAGCATCTCATCGTAAATGGTGTTCTCAGACTCAAAACGGCTATCCTGTGCTAGATAAGAGAGGGAAATATCTTTTTTCTTATTGATTTCACCAGTGGTTGGCTCCTCTTCTCCAACCAATATCTTGAGTAATGTAGATTTTCCTGCACCATTTTTCCCAACGAGGGCAATGCGGTCTCTTTCATCTACTTGTAGGTTTATATTATCAAAAAGAACCTCTCCAGCAAAAGAACGTTCAATTTTATTAGCTTGTAAAATAATCATACAGTTAGTATAGCATGTTTCGGTAAGCCGTTCAAGACTTGTGGTTTAGGTATATTTCATAACTTTTTCAGAAACTTATGCTAACGTTTTACTAAAACTTCAAATCGTGGTATAATGAAGGCGATTAGATTATATATTAAAGGAGATTTCCTATGGCTTACCAAGAAAACTACCAAAAATGGGTTGATTTCGCAGAACTTCCAGACTATCTTCGTCATGATTTGGAAAATATGGACGAAAAAACTAAGGAAGACGCATTCTATACAAATCTTGAGTTTGGTACTGCAGGTATGCGTGGATTGATTGGTGCTGGTACTAACCGCATTAATATCTACGTTGTTCGTCAAGCAACTGAAGGTTTGGCTCGTTTGATTGAGTCAAAAGGTGGAAATGAAAAAGAACGTGGTGTAGCCATCGCTTATGATAGCCGTCACTTCTCTCCAGAATTTGCCTTTGAATCTGCAGCAGTTCTTGCTAAACACGGTATTAAATCTTATGTTTTTGAAAGTCTTCGTCCAACTCCAGAACTTTCATTTGCTGTTCGTCATCTCAACTGCTTTGCAGGTATCATGATTACTGCCAGCCACAACCCTGCTCCGTTTAACGGTTACAAGGTTTACGGTGAAGATGGTGGACAAATGCCTCCACACGACGCGGACGCTTTGACAACTTACATCCGTGCTATCGAAAATCCATTTGCTGTTGAAGTTGCTGATGTAGAAGCTGAAAAAGCTTCTGGCTTGATTGAAGTTATCGGAGAAGCTGTTGACGCTGAATACCTTAAAGAAGTAAAAGATGTCAACATCAACCCAGCTTTGATTGAAGAATTTGGTAAAGACATGAAGATTGTCTACACTCCACTTCATGGTACTGGTGAAATGTTGGCTCGTCGTGCTCTTGCTCAAGCAGGATTTGACTCAGTTCAAGTTGTTGAAGCTCAAGCAACTCCAGACCCAGACTTCTCAACTGTTAAATCTCCAAACCCAGAAAGTCAAGCAGCCTTTGCACTTGCAGAAGAACTTGGTCGCCAAGTAGGAGCTGATGTTCTTGTTGCAACTGACCCTGACGCTGACCGTGTTGGTGTTGAAGTTCTTCAAAAAGACGGTAGCTACCTTAACCTTTCAGGTAACCAAATCGGTGCTATCATGGCTAAATACATTTTGGAAGCTCACAAAAATGCTGGTACACTTCCAGAAAATGCAGCCCTTTGCAAATCTATCGTATCAACTGACTTGGTAACTAAGATTGCTGAAAGCTACGGCGCAACTATGTTCAACGTCTTGACTGGTTTCAAATTTATCGCTGAAAAAATCCAAGAATTCGAAGAAAAACACAATCACACTTACATGATGGGATTTGAAGAAAGCTTCGGTTACTTGATTAAACCATTCGTACGTGATAAAGATGCAATCCAAGCCGTTCTTGTCGTTGCTGAACTTGCTGCCTACTACCGTTCACGTGGTTTGACACTTGCTGACGGTATCGAAGAAATCTACAAAGAGTACGGCTACTATGCAGAAAAAACAATCTCTGTTACCCTTTCAGGTGTCGATGGTGCTGAACAAATCAAAGCAATTATGGCTAAATTCCGTAATAATGGTCCAAAAGAATTTAACGCAACAGCAGTTTCAATCACTGAAGACTTCAAAGCACAAACATCTACTGCAGTTGATGGCACTGTAACAACCTTGACAACTCCCCCAAGTGATGTATTGAAATACACTCTTGCAGATGGTTCATGGATCGCAGTTCGTCCTTCAGGTACAGAACCAAAAATCAAGTTCTACATTGCAGTTGTTGGTGAAAGCAACGAAGATTCACAAGCTAAGATTGCTAACATCGAAGCAGAAATCAATGCCTTTGTAAAATAAGCAACTATCTAAAGGTCGGGAAAAATCCTGACCTTTATTTTTGATGATAAAGTAAAAGCTGACCGTAATTTATGTCTTCTTCTATCTCTTTTGACCAGAACTTTAGTTTCTATGTCTTTAAAGACACAGGGATATCGAACTAGAAAATCAGACTTAGTCTACGAATTTCTGCACCACCATATATTTCCGTATCAAAACTGAGCAATTTTAGAAACTTTATGGCATACTAGACATATCAATGAAAGCGAGGTATTCTCATGGAACAATTTTTAGAAAACATCAAAGATCTTGAAGTGACAACAGTTGCGCGTGCTCAAGAAGCGCTCGACAAGCAAGAAACTGCAACATTTCTTTATCGGACGCAAAACTTGCCCTTACTGCCGTAAATTTGCTGGTACACTGGCTGGTGTAGTGGCTGAAACCAAAGCCCACATCTACTTCATTAATAGTGAAGAGCCAAGCCAACTTGAAGCTTTGCAAGACTTTCGTTCAAGTTACGATATCCCTACTGTACCAGGTTTCGTCCATGTATCAAACGGCCAAATCAAAGTCCGTTGTGACTCCTCAATGTCAGCACAAGAAATCAAGGAATTTGCTGGGTTGTAAGATAGTCTATAAAAAAGAAGGCACAAGCCTTCTTTTTTTAAATCTCCGTCAATGGTGTTGCGGTGTCTGGTGAAGTATCGTAAACTTGAAAGTCTACTCCTACTCCCAGATCTGCCTGAGCTAACTGATTGACCATGGTCATGTGGGCTAGCTCCTTGATATTATTCTCCTTAGACAAATGGCCTAGGTAAATCTTCTTGGTACGATTACCTAGTGTGCGAATCATGGCGTCTGCTCCATCTTCATTTGAGAGATGTCCAAGATCAGACAGGATGCGTTGTTTGAGTCGCCATGCGTAAGATCCTGCTCGCAGGATTTCCACATCATGATTTGACTCGATCAGATAGCCATCTGCATTCTCGACAATGCCAGCCATACGGTCACTAACATAGCCTGTATCCGTCAGCATGACAAAACTCTTATCATCCTTCATAAAACGATAAAACTGGGGAGCAACTGCATCATGACTCACACCAAAGCTCTCAATATCGATGTCACCAAAGGTTTTGGTTTTTCCCATCTCGAAAATATGCTTTTGCGACGAGTCAACCTTACCGAGATACTTACTATTTTCCATAGCCTGCCAAGTTTTCTCATTGGCATAAAGATCCATGCCGTACTTACGAGCCAGGACGCCCACACCGTGGATATGGTCTGAATGCTCATGCGTTATCAAGATAGCATCCAAATCCTCTGGTTTACGATTGATTTCACTCAAGAGGCTTGTAATTTTTTTGCCTGATAGTCCCGCATCTACTAAAATTTTTCCTTTTTTGGTGTTTCCAAGTAAAATGAATTTCCACTGGAACCCGATGCTAAAATACTGTATTTAAAACCGATATCACTCATTCTAGTCTTCTAGTTCATCCTCCCAAATCTCTTCTTTCACGGCATCTTTATCGTATGGAAGTACGATGGTAAAAAGTAGAGCCCTTGCCATATTCACTCTTGGCCCAAATAAAGCCCTTATGTTGCTTGATGATTTCCTTGGCGATAGCCAATCCTAGTCCTGTTCCACCTTGGGCACGACTTCTTGCTCTGTCTACTCGATAGAAACGGTCAAAAATCTTCGGCAAATCTTGCTTTGGAATTCCTAAACCTTGGTCAGAGATAGACAAAATCATCTGATCATCTGTAGTCTTCATGCTTACAGTGATTTTTCCACCATCTGGTGAATATTTGATGGCGTTATTTAGGATATTATCAATCACCTGAGTCATCTTATCTGTATCAATCTCAATCCACACGGAGTTAATCGGATAATCTCTCACCAACTCGTATTTCTTCTCATCATCCTGACTTCTCATCTTATCAAAACGATTGAGAATAAAAGTGATAAAGGCAGTAAAGTTAATCAACTCAACATCCAAGTGACTGGTCTCATTGTCAATCCGTGAGAGGTGCAAGAGGTCCGTCACCATCCGCATCATACGGTTGGTTTCATCCAGAGAAACCTTGATAAAATCAGGGGCAACTGGTTCTGTCAGGGCTCCTTCGTCCAAGGCCTCAAGATAAGATTTTACACTTGTCAAAGGTGTACGCAACTCATGACTAACGTTCGAAACGAAAAGCCTTCTCTCACGCTCTTCTTTCTCTTGTTCAGTCGTATCATGTAGGACTGCTACTAAACCAGAGATAAAACCGGACTCTCTACGAATCAAGGCAAAACGAACGCGCAAACTGATATATTCGCCATTAAGATTCTGCGAATAAATCATCAGCTCAGGGCTCTGAGTAATAAGTTCTCTCAGCTCATACTCTTCTTCAATCTTGAGTAACTCTAAGATATTTTGATTAAGAGCATCATCCCTTTCAACTCCAAGTTGTCTCTTAGCCATGTCATTAATCATGATAATCTGACCACGACGATTGGTCGCAAGTACTCCGTCTGTCATGTAGGACAAGATACTATGCAACCTTTTACTCTCTTGTTCGAGATTTTCCTGAGTCAGACGGATTACTTCAGACAAATCATTAAGATTGTTTGGTGATATTGGTAATCTCTGAACTTCCCTGCATATCCAAAACCTGAGAATAATCACCAGCAATCAAATCCTTAACCTTCTGGTTTAACTGTCTAAGGCGAATATTATCGCGACGGCTCTCAAGCAGAAAAAAAGTCACCAGCATAATAAAGCCAATTAGGATGAGGATAAAGATAAAGTCACTCGTCAAAATTGTTTGTTTAATTACTTCAATCATTATTTCTCATGTAATATCCCACTCCACGACGAGTTAGGATGTATTCAGGTCTACTTGGTGTGTCTTCAATCTTCTCACGCAAACGTCTAATGGTTACATCAACTGTACGGACATCCCCAAAATAGTCATATCCCCAAACAGTTTCAAGAAGATGTTCTCGGGTAATAACTTGACCAAGATGAGAAGCTAAATGATGTAAGAGTTCAAATTCACGGTGGGTTAGGTCTAACTCTTCACCATATTTCTTAGCCACGTAGGCATCTGGTAAAATCTCCAAATCGCCAATCTGCAGACTTTGTAATTTCGTTTCAGGTTCTTGGTTATCGACTGAAACAAGATCTGTACGACGGAGAAGAGCTTTAACACGGGCCTGTAGTTCACGATTTGAAAACGGCTTAGTTACATAGTCATCCGCCCCAAGTTCAAGACCGATAACCTTATCAAACTCGCTGTCTTTAGCTGAAAGCATGATAATTGGAACACTACTTGTCTTACGAATGGTTTTAGCAACTTCAAGTCCATCAATCTCAGGAAGCATCAAATCCAAGATAATAATATCTGGTTGCTCGGCTTCAAATTGTTCAAGAGCTTCACGACCATTAAAAGCAGTTACAACTTCATAACCTTCCTTGGTCATATTAAATTTTATAATATCTGAGATGGGTTTTTCATCATCTACAATTAGTATTTTTTTCATTTAGTCACCTTTTTCCTTATCTCATTATACCAAAAAAATGTAAAGAAGACACGAAAGACCGATACTAGCAGCTTCTTTTCAAGTAGGCTTGCCAGATCTTTTGCTGAGGTTTAGCTAGGGGATAATTGAAAAATTCTTCTGGACTTAACCAAAGAACTTCTCTATCAGCGTATTCCTGCGACTCAGCAACTCGCCCTGCAATTATCTGGATATGCCATTTTCGATGGCTAAAAATGTGCTTGACCTCTTCAAAATCGTAGATCTTGCCAATCAACTTCAAGATCATAGTCCTGTTCAAAACTCTCCTGTGGAGATGGTCCCAGTTCTAGAATTGGCTCCGCTACTTGACTAAAAAGGTCCAGGTCCTGAGTCTGGTCTGAGAATTCATCAACTTCAATCAAGGGAAAATGCCAAAATCCAGCCAAGAGTTTTTCACTCTCATTCTTCTCTAATAGAAACTGACCCTGACTATTTTGCACTACAAGAGCCTTTTAGATAAAATAGGGATTGGCTTTTTTTCTTTGGGAGCCTTGATAGGATAGCGATCCATGGTCCCATGTTGGTAAGCAGCACTGAACTCCTTAACAGGACTCTCCTCCGGTCTTGGATTAACAGGAGCCCTCAATATCTGAACCTAAATCCATCAAAGCCTGATTGAAATCACCTGGACGATCAGGATCTATCAGAACTTCCATCATCGCTTGAAATATTTTTCGATTGCTAGGATTTCCAATGTCATGATTGACTTCAAACAAACGTGCCAAAACACGCATGACATTGCCATCTACTGCAGGCTGCGGAAGATTAAAAGCAATACTAGAAATTGCACCAGCTGTATAAGGACCAATCCCTTTTAAACTTGAAATACCTTCATAAGTTGACGGGAAACTTGCCTTCAAATTCACTCATAATCTGTTGAGCGGCTGTTTGCATATTGCGGACACGAGAATAATAGCCAAGTCCTTCCCAAGCTTTTAATAAGCGTTCCTCAGCTGCATTTGCTAAGCTTTCAACAGTCGGAAACCAGTCCAAAAATCGTTCATAATAGGGAATGACGGTATCAACTCGAGTCTGCTGCAACATAATTTCAGATACCCAGATATGATAAGGATTCTTACTCCGTCTCCAGGGTAAATCACGCTTGTTTTCGTCATACCAGGCTAATAATTTTTGACGGAAAGAGAAAATCTTGTCCTCTTCCCACATGGTCACACCATATTTCTCCAAATCTAACATATTTCTAGTATAGCATAACCTTTTAGGATACTCAAAAAAATCAAGATAGGGACTTGTTAAAACACTCTTAAACTCTGTAGAATAATAGCAATTTAACCTTTTCAGACCAGCTGATTTCTATCATTTTCCCTGCTTTTTTTGATATAATAAATTTAGAATGATTCTTCAAAGGAGGCATCTATGCGTTTTAATCAATTCAGTTACTATCCTGTAAGCCAGCAAGAAGCTTTACAGGAATTATCCAACCTTGGATTCAAGCTTGACCAATCAAATTCTGATAAAGAACTGTTTGAAGCTTTTTGTTAGAACTTGTTTTTTTCAATTACAAAAATACGGATTATCCCCTCTCAACTTTAGCGGTTGATAAAGAAACTGATCTGCTCACTTTCTTCAATTCTGATCGTGAATTAACTTCAGAAATTTTCTATACTGTTGCCTTTCAGTTGCTTGGTTTCAACTACTTAATAGACTTTGAAGATGGTCTAGCTTTTCATAAAGAAACGGCATTCCCTATTGTATACGGAGATTTGATTGACAATCTTTATCAACTCCTTAACACGCGCACTAAAAAGGGAAATACCTTGATTGATCAGCTAGTTAGTGATGGTCTTATCCCTGAGGACAATGATTACCACTACTTCAATGGAAAGAGTTTGGCAACCTTCTCTGCAAACAATGCTATTCGGGAAGTTGTTTATGTGGAAAGTCGTATTGATTCTGATAATGATGGTCTACCTGATTTAGTCAAGGTTAGCATCATCCGTCCGACTTACAATGGCAAAATTCCAGCAGTTATGACGGCAAGTCCTTACCATCAAGGAACCAATGATAAAGCAAGCGATAAAGCTCTTTACAAAATGGAAGCTGAGCTAGAAGTCAAGGAACCACATGAAATTTCTCTAGCAAATCCAACATTAGACTTGGTTGAGCCAGTTGGCCAAGCAGACCTCGTTTCAGAAGCTGAAGAAAAACTGACTCATATCAATAGCAGCTACACACTTAACGACTACTTCCTTCCAAGAGGATTTGCAAATATCTACGTATCTGGTCTTGGTACAAAGGATTCTCAAGGTCAGATGACTAATGGTGACTATCGACAAGTTGAAGCCTATAAAAATGTCATTGATTGGCTCAATGGCCGTTGTCGCGCCTTTACAGACCATAGTCGTAAACGTCAAGTCAAGGCTGACTGGTCCAATGGTAAAGTCGCCACTACTGGTCTTTCTTATCTAGGAACAATGTCAAATGGTCTTGCTACTACAGGAGTTGATGGTTTAGAGGTCATCATTGCTGAAGCCGGTATTTCTTCTTGGTACAACTATTACCGAGAAAATGGTCTGGTAACAAGCCCTGGTGGCTATCCAGGGGGAGGACTTCGATTCATTAGATGAATTAACTTATTCTCGTAATCTCTTAGCTGGTGACTATATTCGTGGAAACGAAGCTCATAAAGAGTCTATAGAAGAACTCAAGAAAAAAATCTAGACCGTAAAACTGGAGATTATAACCAATTTCTGGCATGACAGAAACTACCTACTCAATGCTGAAAAAAAGTTAAGGCTGAAGTTGTCTTTACCCACGGTTCGCAAGACTGGAATGTAAAAACCACTTCATGTCTATCAAATGTTTAATGCTCTTCCAAGTCAATATTAATAAACATCTCTTTTTATCATAACGGGCGCCCATGTTTATATGAACAACTGGCAGTCTATTGATTTCCGTGAATCCATGAATGCTCTTTTGACGCAGAAATTATTGGGACCAAGAAACTGACTACCAACTTCCACGAGTCGTTTGGCAAGACAATACTGCTCCTCAAACATGGATGACACTTGAAGATTTTGGAAATCAAACTGACCACAAAACTTTCACATTAGGTACTGAAGAAGCTGTCATTCAAAACCACTATGAAGACTCTGATTTTGAACGATTTGGAAAAACTTACCAAACCTTTAATAATGAACTCTATCAAGGGAAAGTCAATCAAGTTACGATTGACCTTCCAGTGACTGAAAGATCTTCATATCAATGGTCGTGTTAAACTAAACCTTCGTCTCAAGTCAAGTACAAACAAAGGCTTACTTTCTGCTCAACTTCTCGAACTTGGTCAAAAGAAATACCTACAACCATATCCAGGAGTTTTGGCTGCTCGTACGATTGATAATGGTCGTTACCACATGCTGGAAAACCTTTGCGAACTACCATTTAGTCCAAATACACAGCGCGTTATCACCAAAGGCTATCTCAACCTTCAGAACCGTCAGGATTTGCTAAAAATTGAAGAGATTAAGCCAAATGAATGGATGGAATTCCAATTTGAACTGCAACCAACTATCTACAAACTTCAGAAAGACGATACACTTCGTCTGGTGCTCTATACTACAGACTTTGAAATCACTATTCGTGACAATACAAACTATCACTTGACTGTCGATCTCGCACAGTCCAATCTTGAAATACCTTTTCAAAGGGAGGTAACTGTAGATGAACAAGGCCGAACAAAGACACCAGCTCATCCGAGCCCTAATCACTAAGCAAAAGATTCATACCCAAACTGAGCTACAAGAACTACTGATTGAAAATGGAGTCCATGTCACACAAGCAACGCTTTCACGAGACATCAATCTGATGAACCTCTCTAAAATTCGTGAAGGTGAACACTCCTATTATGCAATCAACACTGGTTCCACATCAAAGTGGGAAAAACGGCTAGAAGTCTATATGGAGGAAGCCCTCTACATGATGCATCCTGTTCAACACCAGGTTGTCATCAAAACCTATCCAGGTTTGGCGCAATCCTTTGGATCCATCTTAGATGCTCTAAACTTCCCTGAAATTGTGGCTACTATCTGTGGCAATGATGTCTGTTTGGTTATCTGCGAGGATATAGAACAAGCTCAATCTTGCTTTGAACGTCTCAAACAATTTGCACCACCTCTATTTTTTGATCGGTAGCACAAAAACCCGTGATGACTATCATCACGGGTTTATTTTATGATTTGTTATTTTCAGCTTGCTTTTTAGTTCTTGCTAGTCTCAAAGCACGATTTGGATTGAGGCGATTAAAGAGTTCTTCTAACTTTTTCTCATTCCAGACGTCTGCTGCAGAAACAAAATTTCCATCAGCATCTCGGAAAGATATCGGTTTATCTCCCATAGCTATCTCCTAGTCTACAAACTCAAATTCAAACTTACCGATACGAACCAGATCTCCATCCTTGGCACCACGGGCACGGAGAGCTTCATCAACTCCCATACCACGCAACTGACGAGCAAACTTCATGACAGACTCATCACGATCAAAGTTCGTCATGTTAAAGAGTTTCATGAGTTTTTCACCTGAAAGTACCCAAGTTGCATCGTCATCACGACTAATTTCAAATGGTTTTTCTTCTTCGTCAAAGCCATAATAAACTTCTTCTTCCATTTCTGACTCATCATAAAGAAGGAATTCTGGCGTCTTATCAAGAAGCTCTGCTGTTGCATCTAATAAAGGTGCTAAACCTTGTTTAGTCAAACCTGAAATTGGGAAGATGGCTGGTAAGTCCTCGAACTCATCATAGTTAGCTGCCAATTTTTTCTTGAATTCTTCAAGGTTTTTCTTTGGCTTTCTGGCATATCCATCTTATTAGCAACAATGATTTGGGGACGTTCCATAAGACGAAGGTTATAAGATTCCAACTCTTTGTTAATAGCTAGATAATCTTCGTAAGGATCACGTCCTTCACTGGCTGACATATCAATGATGTGAAGGATAACGCGAGTACGCTCAATATGGCGAAGGAACTGAGTTCCCAAGCCCACACCTTGACTAGCGCCTTCAATCAAACCAGGGAGGTCTGCCACTGCAAAGGACTCACCTGACTGGGTACGGACCATACCAAGATTAGGAACGATTGTTGTAAAGTGATAGGCACCAATTTTAGGTTTTGCAGAGGTAATCACACTGAGTAGAGTTGATTTACCAACTGAAGGGAAGCCAACCAAACCAACATCCGCAAGGATTTTAAGTTCTAACTGTAGCTCACGTTCCTGACCAGGTTCTCCATTTTCTGAGATTTCAGGTGCAGGATTTTTTGGTGTCGCAAAACGGATGTTCCCACGACCACCTCGACCACCGTGAGCAACGATAAACTCTTGACCGTGCTCAATCAAGTCAGTGATAACTTTTCCAGTCTCAGCATCACGCACAGTTGTCCCTTGAGGTACTCGAACAATCAAGTCTTCTGCACCGCGTCCGTGCATTCCTTTGGTCATCCCTTTTTCACCCGATTGGGCTTTAAAATGACGATTGTAACGGAAGTCCATCAGGGTACGTAAACCTTCATCTACAACAAAGACAACGTTACCTCCACGACCTCCATCACCTCCCCATGGACCGCCATTAGGGACGTATTTTTCACGGCGAAAGGCAACCATCCCATCACCACCATTTCCAGCCTTGACCTTAATCTTGGCTGTATCTAAAAACATACTCATATTCTTTTCTCACTTTAAAAAGGGCTGGGAAATCCCAGTCACCAACTATTACTACTTGCTAGAAGGTTTAGCTTCTTAGAATCTGCTAAATACACCAATGGCTGTAGCAAAGATACCTGCCAAGGTTACAAATAACATAATCAAAACGACGAATAGTGTCAATTTCTCAAAAAATGTTTTTTTACGTTTTCCATTATCACCAAATGCCATTATTTTCTCCTTTTCTATAATTCCCTATTTTTAATATTCTTCCGAAACTGGAGCAATTGCCCACAAGATTAAGTAAGCAATAAGTCCACTACCATAACAAAAAGCTAGAACTCCCCAGATCACACGTACGATTGTTGGATCAATATCAAAATAATTAGCTAAACCAGCGCATACTCCACCGATTTTTTGATCTCGACTACTTCTCATAAATTTCTTTTTCATTTCTTCATTTCCTTTCTTCGAAGACCTTAGTCATTCCAATAATCTCTCAAATCATTCAACTGTTTCTTGGATGCTTTTAACATTCGTTTAGAACTTTTGACTGGAACTGAAACTGCCTGCTGTGGCAAGTAAAATACTGTCTTTAAAATCCGTTGTGTCATCGGTTCATCACGAGTTAATTCTTTTTCAAAATTGTTTGAGATGATAGCATCCAAATAAAACTCATGGACTCTCTTAGCAAAATTCTCAGCTGAAATTTCATACAATTTTTCAGCCAAAAGTTTCTCATCCATCTTTGGAGTTGCAATTAAAGCTTCTAAAATAGCCCCTGCTAGATCTCTCTCTTCATAATAAAGAGTTCCAAACATCTTATCGCTAATCAAATTATCTAGATAAGGATTTCCATGAGCTATTACCGGAGTCTTACTTGCAAGACTTTCAAGATAGGTCAAGCCTTGCGTCTCACTAGTTGAAGCTGAAATGAAGAAATCAGCCGCCTTATAGTAAAGTGCTGTCTCGCTTGGAGCGATCATACCTGTAAAGATAACAGAATCCTGAATCTGCAAATCTTCTGCTTGCTCCTTGAGGTTTTCCAGATAAGGTCCATCTCCAGCAACGACTAATTTAACATTTTGCTCTTCTTTTAGAACATCTGGAAGTGCTGCCAGAACAGCTTGAATGTTCTTCTCGTAAGACACACGTGAAAGGCTAAGAAGCATCTTTTCATCTTTCTTAATGCCTAATTTATCACGTAAGTCTACGATATGTTCTGGTCCAATCTCAGGTCGTTCAAACTTGGCTAGCTCAATACCTGTAGGAATAACACGCTTTTCAACTTTGACCTTATAATCAGATAACAAGTCACGCACAATTTCACTCGGACAAATCACACCATCAACATCATGAAGGAAGCCTCTTACAAGATACTTGACCATACCCGGACGAATCAACAAACCCTTAGCGATATAGTGGACATAGTCCTCGTACTGGGTATGATAGGTATGAATGACTGGGATTTTCAATTCACGCGCTATCCAAATTCCCAATAAACCAAGAGAAAACTCAGTCTGCGTATGAATAATATCCAGCTTGTATTGTTTGGCAATCTCAAGAGCTTTCGTAAATCCACGATAGGCGAAACGACGGTCTTTAAAGGCAAAGAAAGGAACACTAGGGAATACGAATAATCTGCCAGTCTTCATAACGATTGACATCCTTATCGGTTGTCGTGAAGATAAAGACTGCATGCCCTTGCTTTTCAAGCTCTGTTTTTAAGGTTCGAATACTGGTTGCAACACCCGAAACCTGTGGGAAATAAGTATCTGTAAATAATCCAATTCGCATATACTACCTCATTTTTTTCCTAAAGCCGCTTGCTCCCGATAAAATTTAAGCCAGATTTCGAGCAAATGCTCTTCTGAGTATTCTCTTGAAATAGCCTTCGCCTTTTCTTTCAATTTTTTCAAAGCTTCTGGATGCTCACGATATTCCAAAATAGCTGATTTCATCTCTTCCACATCGGTGGTTGGTCTGTAATTTCCTTCTAGAATGACCTTGTAAAGTTCTAGATCACGAAGCATAATGGGAGCTTCACAACTTGCTGCCTCTAAAATAGTCATTGGAAAGAGCTCGTTATAGCTAGGAAGTAAGAACAAATCTGCCAAAGCATAGAGTTCTCTCATCCGTTCTGGCTCAACAATTCCAGGGAAAATCAGATTCTCTGGAGGATTATCCATAATCTTTTTATAGCGTTCATAACCATCGGTTATTCCCCCAAAAGAGAAGCCACCAGCCCAAATAAAAGTGATATCAGGTAATTCCTCAGCTAGAGTGATAAAGTCATCTATTCCTTTACGCTTCTGAACCTGACCTGCACCAACGACTACAAACTGATTCTCATCAATTCCCATATCTTTACGAAGTTGTTCAACTTGCTCTATAGGAAGTGGATGCCATTTTTCTTTGTTGACAAAGTTAGGAATATAGGTCACTTTTTCACGTGGAATTCCAGCAGCAACCAAATCCTCAATGAAGCTAGGATTGACAACAACCAGATGCTCCATACGGTCATAAAAAGAAAATACATAGCGTTTGACAATCCCCTTTAAGAAGAATGGAATCTTCAAACTACCTTCCAAGGTATCTGGTAAGAAGTGAACATAGCCAATCTTACGTCCAGAACGTTTTTTCTGAAAGGTCGAGAGATAATAAGGAAAATCAATCGTATGAAAATGAGTAACATCCGCTTCGATTGGAAGATTTTCTGTTACGATCAGTTGGTCTTTCGCATCTCGTTTTAAAAGCTGTACCAGTTCACGGTAAGCCCCAGACACACCTTGGCCAGCTACCTTTTCACTTGAACTTAGCATATTGATGCGTAATTTCTCTTTTTCCATAGTAACCATTATACCATTTTCTTCAAATAAAATCAGCAAATAAAAAGAGAGATAGCATAAAAGCTGGGAATTCCTGGCGTCTACACTATTTCTCTTTTCATAATATACTTACTTGATACCTAAAGCGATACGAGCGTAACGGCTCATTTTTCTCAACTGTCCAAGCTGGATACCATACTAATTTGACTTCAACGTTAGTAACTTCTGGAACATCTGTCATAGCATCATAGATTTGGTCAGTTAAAAGATCTGCCAAGGGACAACCCATGGTTGTCAAGGTCATATCAATTTCAGTCTCACCTGTATCGCCATCAAAACGAATCTCGTAGATCAAGCCTAGATTGACGATATCAATCCCCAACTCTGGGTCAATCACTTCTTCTAGTGCTGTTAAAATACGTGTTTTGATGTTTTCAATTTGTTCTTCTGTATAAGCCATTTTCACTCTCCCTCAGCTTAATCTTCAATGAAGTCGCGGAGTGGTTTACTACGACTTGGTTGGCGAAGTTTTCTCAAAGCTTTGGCCTCAATCTGACGGATACGTTCACGTGTTACGTTAAAGACTTTACCAACATCTTCAAGAGTACGCATTTTCCCATCATCAAGACCAAAGCGGAGACGCAAGACATTTTCTTCACGATCTGTAAGAGTATCCAAGACTTCATCCAACTGCTCACGCAAAACGATACGAGTTGTGTAGTCAACTGGATTTTCAATCACTTCATCTTCGATAAAGTCACCAAGATGGCTATCGTCCTCTTCACCGATTGGTGTTTCAAGAGAAACCGGCTCTTGGGCAATCTTGAGGATTTCACGAACCTTGTCAGGTGTCATATCCATGCGTTCAGCGATTTGTTCAGGAGTTGGATCTTGTCCCAACTCTTGAAGAAGATTACGTTGTTCACGAACAAGCTTGTTAATGGTTTCCACCATGTGAACTGGGATACGGATGGTACGAGCTTGGTCAGCAATGGCACGAGTAATGGCCTGACGAATCCACCAAGTCGCATAAGTTGAGAATTTGAACCCTTTAGAGTAGTCAAATTTATCAACGGCCTTCATCAAGCCCATGTTTCCTTCTTGGATCAAGTCAAGGAACTGCATTCCACGTCCAACATAACGTTTAGCGATAGAAACAACCAGACGAAGGTTAGCTTCTGCAAGGCGTTGTTTCGCTTCGATATCACCTGCTTCAACAGCAAGGGCCAACTCTTTTTCCTCTTCATTTGTAAGCAGAGGCACAACCCCGATTTCTTTCAAATACATACGGACAGGGTCATTGACCTTAGCAGAGGTTGAACCAATCAAATCTTCATCAGTCAACTCTGGTTCTTCCTCAGTGCTCAAAACACGCGCACTTGGATTTCCTTCGTTATCGGTAATTGAAATTCCAGCATCTTGAATGCGTTGCAAAAGATTCTCAATACCTTCCACATCTAAAGTGAAGGGAATTACGAGGGCGTTATTGATTTCATCATCAGTTGCTGTACCAGTTTTTTTATGATTGCGAATAAATTCCGCTACTTGGACGTCAAAGGTTGTTACTTCTTTTTGTTTTGTTGCCATTCTTACTCCATTCTTCTTTTTTGGGCAATTAAGCGTTCTAGCTCTTCTAATGCGGTGTCTGTATCACCGACATGGCTAGCTTCCTGAACTTTCTTTTTAATTTGCAGATTTTCCTGATTCAAGAGAGCTCTTTTTCGAGACTCTTCCACTTCAGCTAACTCGTGAGGGGACATCTCAGGTGGCAAATCTAAGGCTAGGACTTGATACCAAGCACTCTCCACTTCTCTGGTCTGATGAGCCAAATCCTCAGATGAGATACTTCCATTATCAATCAAGAGTCCATACAAGGTCTGAAACTCTGGAGTTTCAAAGATAAAATCCTCTCTTAAGCGATAGTCATTAAGCACCAAGGGATGTTCCATCATTCGGTAGAGGATATGGGCTTCCGCTCTCATCACTGCTGTCAGCTGCTTGGTAACAGACATAGTGACAGGACTCGGACTATAGGTCTCCTTGACCTTCTCCTTTCTCTGTCTGACACGACTTTCATTGACAATATGTTCGACTTGCTGATAGTCAAAAGATGGCAAGTGATCCGTCAAAATGTGAATGTAGGAATTCTGAGCTGTGATAGAGGGTTCCTTGGCGATTAAGGGGGCAATTTTCTCTATAAATTCAATTTGAGCTTGTAGATTTTCACTGTTTTCCGGTCTGAAATGATGGATGTAAAACTCAACAGGACTAATGCGTGTATTGGTTAAGAGATAAGCCAAGTCTTGAGGAGAGTTTTTCTGCAAATATTCATCCGGATCCATCGCGTCAGGAATCTGGACGACTTGGACAGGTAAATCTTTAAGCTCATCCAAGGCTTTCGCTGTGGCAGCTTGCCCAGCCTTATCTCCGTCATAGGTGACGATCACTTTTTTTAGTAAAGCGTTTCAGATGCTCCACATGTTCACTCGTCAGTGCGGTACCCATAGAAGCAACTGCATTTTTCAATACCAGCACGATAAGCCGCAATGACATCCATAAACCCTTCCATCAGGTAGATTTCAGGAGCCTTGCCCGATCCTTTTTTTACCCTCTCCAAATGATATAATTCGTAACTTTTTGTTAAAAAAATTGCCGTCGCTCGACTATTTTTTTATACTTTTCCAGTTTGAGAATCAGTCTCTTGCCATACACGACCAGAAAAAGGCAATCACCTTTCCTTGATCATTTGAAAGAGGAAACATAATGCGATTATGAAAGGTATCAAAAAATTGGTTACTCTCAGATAGATAAAACAAACCCGAATCCAGCAAGTCCTTCTCACTATAATCATCTGCTAAACGTTGATAGAGATAAGAGCGTTCTGCTGGAGCCAAACCAATCATAAAATGCTTGAGAACATCATCTGTTAAGCCACGTTTATAGAGATAGTTTCTCGCCTCTTCACCCATCTTAGTCGTCATGAGAATGGCATGATAAAAACGAGCGGCTTTCTCATGCATATCGTAGAGATTTTGATGGGGCGACCTAGGCTGTACAGAACCTTGAACAGGCGCTGCCATCTGAATCCCAAGTCTCTCAGCTAATATCCTCACCGCATCCGCAAAGGTTACCTGCTGATACTCCTCGATAAACTTAAAAACATCTCCAGAGCGACCACATCCAAAACAGTGGTAAAATTGCTTATCTTCGACCACGTTAAAGGAAGGAGTCTTTTCACCATGAAAAGGACAGAGCCCTAAAAAGTTCCGTCCAGATTTTTGTAAGGAAATCACTTCTCCTATGATTTCGACAATATTGGTATTGTTTTTGATCTCTTCGATGAGTCTCTTGTCAACCATAGACAATACCTCCATTTTATCACAGTTTACTCTAACTAGTATAGCTTATTTCTGAAAAAAAGTAAACCATTTCATACACTTTACATGAGACTATTTCATAAGTTTCCAGCTATCATGAAAAAGTGAATCTTTTGAGCAAAACATTCTAATATTTGAAAGAAAAATAGAAAAAATTAAAGACTATTTCACTTGATCTTCGAGGTTATTTTTCAATATTCTGCTAATATACTGACCATCTTTTCTACTAATACAAGCCGTTGCATAAGTCATCGGTGCTTTATAAACTTCTCCACTATAGGATGGATCGGTCAAGACAGGCATAGAATAATAGACGTTCTTTTTATTTTTAAGGTCAATAAACCATTTTCCTCCTAGGTGTTTGCGGAAGGTTTCACCGATATAAACAGTCAAATAATCCAACATCTTTCGGTCTGCTATCAAAACATGGTGGTCTTCGTAGTGAGCCAAGATCCAAGCCTCCAAATCATCCAAAGACTGCATGCTATAATCTAAATGAAGGCCTTGTTCCTCAGCAAACTCTTTGGTAAAGTAATCCATCTTAAATCCAATTTGAAAAATCCATTCTTGAAAATCTTCTTGTGTATAAGTCATCTTTTTATCTCCTACTCCTATCAAAGTTTAATATTCTTATACTGATTATACTCTAAAAGTAAAACTGACGAAAAGGAAAAAGTAATATTTAAAATTCACCAAAAAACTTAGAAGCAAAAGCCTACTTCTAAGTTTTTAAGGATACTTAATTATAACATTATCTATTCAAATAATTGATAGTAATCAGAAATCTTCATCTTGGCTTTTTCATCCTTATTCAAATCTTGGATGATTCGTCCATCTTTCATAACAATCAAGCGATTTCCATACTTGAGAGCATCTTCCATATGGTGAGTAATCATCAAAGCAGTTAGATGGTCCTTGTTGATAAAGTCATTTGTCAATTCCATCAAGGCGACACTTGTTTTAGGGTCAAGAGCAGCTGTGTGTTCATCTAGTAAAAGGAGCTCTGGACGTTTCAAGGTTGCCATCAAGAGGCTCAAGGCCTGTCTTTGTCCACCTGACAAGAATTCAATCGGTGTATCCAAGTGTTTCTCAAGACCATTGCCAACCTTCTCAATGGTTGCTTGAAATTCATCCTTGTAAGCTGAGAGTCTTCGTGGAAAGAGACCACGTTTTTCTCCACGGAATTTTGCAATCAAAAGATTTTCTGCAACGGTCATACGAGGGGCAGTTCCCATCTTGGGATCTTGGAAGACACGAGAGAGGTACTTGGCTCGCTTTTCAGGGCTGAAATGAGTCACATCCTCACCCATGATGCGAATACTCCCACTAGTCAAAGGCAGAGTCCCTGCAATGCTATTAAAGAGGGTTGACTTACCTGCTCCATTTCCACCCAAAATTGTAATGAAGTCATGTTCATAAATATCCAGCGAAACATCGTTTAGGATAATTTTTTCCTCATCGAAGCCATTTTTCACAATTTTAGTGGCATTTTTTAATTCTACAATTGCTGTCATTTGCTTAACTTGACTCCTTTCAAATATTTATCCTTAAGAGTTGGGATTACCAGACATGTTGCTAGGATAAGGGCACTATATAGACGGAGGTAGCTAGTATTAAAGCCGAGAGCTATGACTCCCCATACCAAGAATTGATAACTGATGGAACCAACAACAATGGTAAGTAAGCGTTCTGCTAATGTAAGGCTCTTAAAGAGCACTTCACCGATAATCAGACTAGCAAGTCCAACTACGATAACACCGATACCACGAGAGACATCCGCATATCCTTCTTGTTGAGCGATAAGGGCACCTGCAAGGGCGATCACACCGTTTGATAAAATCAGACCCATCAACTCCATACGTCCAGTATTGATACCAAAACTACGAGCCATATCCGGATTATCTCCCTGTTGCGATATAGGCCTGTCCCAATTTAGTATCTAGGAAGAAAAAGCATGAGAAGGATAACCAAAGTCACAAAAGATCAAACCTGTAAAGTAATTGATTAACCTCAGATGAAAAAGGAAGAACATCTTGGATTTGTTTAGTCCCTTTAGAAGACCAAGGTTTAGCCCTTCCCATAATCATGAGCATGATAGAATGACAAGAAGTCATGACTAGAATTCCAGACAAGAGTGTTGGAATCTTTCCCTTTTGTATAGAGAAGTCCTGTTGCCAAACCTGCAAGACATCCTGCTCCAACAGCTACTAAGGTAGCAAGAAAAAGGATTGACCCCTTGAGTAATCAGTGTTACTGCAACTGCTCCTCCCTAGTGGGAAGGAGCCCTCAGTTGTCATATCTGGGAAGTTTAGAATTCTAAAGGTCATAAAGATTCCTAAACCAAGGATAGCCCAGACAAATCCTTGTGAAATAATCGATATTATCATGTTACATTCATTTCCTTCTTTTAAAAATTGGAGGAGATGTATCCAACTCCTCCCGTTTTCTTATTCGATCACTTGACCAGCTTCTTTGAGAACTGATCCAGGGATAGTGATTCCAAGTTCTTGAGCCAATTTTTTGTTGATAACTGATTTTCCAGTTGAGAAGACATTTACTGGAGTATCAGCAGGTTTTTCACCCTTCAATACTTTTGCAATCATCTTACCAGTAGCCACACCAAGATCATGTTGGTCCACAACTACTGATGCTAAACCACCTGCTTCTACCATTGCTGTTGCGCTTGGGTAGATTGGTTTTTTTGCTGCTTGGTTGCTTGAAACAACTGTTGAAAATGCTGATGCGATTGTGTTGTCGATTGGAACCCAGATTGCATCTACTTTACCAGTCATAACGTTCACTGTTGAAGCAATTTCGTTCGTTGAAGGTACTGCGAAAGTTTCTACTTTCAAACCAGCTTTTTCAGCGTAAGCCTTGAATTCTTCTACTTGTGATTTAGAGTTATCTTCGCTACTTGAGTAAAGAGCTCCAACCGTTTTCACATCAGGAGTCAATGTTTTAATCAATTCAACCTGTTGTTCAGCAGGGTTGTGGTCAGACACCCCAGTGATGTTTCCCACCTGGTTTTTTTCCAAGTTTTGTACAAGGTTAGCACCAATTGGGATCTGTGATAGCTGCCATGATAACAGGAAGGTCTTTTTGTTGCACTTGCAAGACCTTGAGCTGCTGGTGTTGCAATACCGACAACGACATCATTTCCATTTGCCACCAATTGTTTACTCATTGTCGCAACCTTACTTTGGTCACCTTCTGAGTTCATAAAAGTCAATTTTAACTTGGTCACCTTTATAGCCTTCTTCAGCAAGTCCATCTTGAATTCCTTGGTAAATCAAGTCGAGTGATGGGATGGCTGACAAACTGAAGAACACCAACCTTAGCTGTCTTATTAGTTGTTTCGGTCTTTGTTTCTTGTTTTGTTAGAGTAGAGTAGATTAGGCTTCCACCAACTAAAACCGCTAATGCTGCGATAATTCCCATTAATCGTTTATTCATTTTATTTCTCCTTATTTTTCAATGCTTACTTCTAATTTTACCTTTTAAATCACTTAACCAAGCGTCGCCATCGTTTAAATTTCCATTATTATCCTCCCCATAGAAAAAAAGTCCTCACAAAAAAACTTGTGTGAGGACGTCGATGCTGCAGTGCCACCTCAATTATAGGAACTAGTCCTATCGCTCTTACTCGCTAAAACGAGTTGCACTGTAAGGTGTGCTCACCGAATTCTTATGATTTCAAATTCTTAATAACATTCAGCCCAATTTTCATCACTTCCACCTATCTGTTTCCACCAACCACAGACTCTCTAAAAAAATTTCAATGATTACTTTCTGAATGGTTAAATTATATCATTTTACTAAAACTTGTCAAGTAATTTTATGAATTATTTTTAAAATAAAGTAAAAATTCCCTACGGATTTTTTCGAAAAAGACGATGAAATTAGCCCTGAATTACGCAATCCAGTAGCAATTCCGTTAATGGTTGTATGAATCAATCTTTCTTCATGCGTAGATAGCTCTCCACGACGTTGGCGCTTGATTAACTCAAGCTGAATATAGTTTAGAATATTGAAAGTAAGGCATGCGATATTTTGAGACTGGCTTTCAAATATGGGTTTTCAGCCAAGAGGTCGTCTTGCCCTTCGATAGCCAAAGATGACATCCTTAGTCAACTGCCATTCATCTAAAGATAGTATAGTAGATTGCTTGGACTTCTTCACTTTCACAAAGTTGTAGCGTACTCAAAAGCAATATTCATATTTGACTTAGACAAGACCATATCTACGTTTGATAAAGAGTGACTGGAAGAAAGGCCAGTTTTTGATACATGTCACGAAGGATTTCGATATTTTTAGGATCTTGATCGATAAATTCCTTGAGCTTGAACCAACTCCATACCAGCCTGGGAACATAACACGACTTTGTGACCATGAGAATACCCAAGGAATAGCGCGCAGACCACCAATTTCAGTGATGGTTTTACGAGCTGCTGTCGAGAACCAATATTGAAACTTGAGATCGCCTTGATTGGACTAGACTCAAAGAAATAATCATAGAAATGTTCATTTCGAAATACTAGTTCACGGTAAATATCATAGCTACGACCTACAACCTGATCCATAATTGCTTCATAGCGATTTGATGTATTGGTATCACTCTTCTTTTGAGTAATCATACGGTTGATAGCTGCTGATACCAACATTTCCAAGTTATAGTAGGCTGCATCCTTGTTTCCGTATTTATTTCCGATAACTTCACCTTGTTCAGTCAATCGAATACGATCTTTGATTGATTTGAGTGGTTGAGAAGCAATGGCATCATAAGTAGGGCCACCACCACGACCAACTGTACCACCACGACCGTGGAAGAAGGTTACTTTGACACCAAACTCGTCACCGATGGCTGTCAATTGTTGTTGAGCCTTGTAGAGTGTCCAACAAGATGATAGATAACCGCCATCCTTATTACTATCAGAGTAGCCAAGCATGATTTCTTGGTAATTGTTTTTAGAAGCAATCCATTTCTTAGCAAGTGGTAGAGAGAAATACTTTCTCATTGTTTCTTCAGAATGGTCCAAGTCCTCAATCGTCTCAAAGAGTGGTACAATCTGAACACGCGCTTTTTCAGCATCCACAAGACCGACTTCTTTGAGCATAATAGCCAATTCAAGCATATCTGACACACTGGTTGCATGAGAGATAATCGTTTGACGAATGACATCTTCTCCTAAACGGTCTTTTAATTCACGTGCTGTTTGGAAAATAGCCAGTTCTTTTTCGAGAAGTTCAGACTTCTCAGCATGAGTTGCAGACAAGATTCGAGGATCTTCTAATAATTCATGCAAAGAGCAAGTCACATTTTTTTCATCTTCTGATAAATCACTATAGTGGTCATTGATTCCAGCAGATGCCAATAATTCTGCTACACAGGCTTCGTGGACGCTTGAATCTTGACGCATGTCGATGGAAGCCAAGAAGAAACCAAAGACTTCTACAGCTTCTAAAAGTTCTGCAAATTCACCTGTAAGCAAGGACTCTGCCTTATTTTCAAGTAATGAATCCTTAATAGTATATAGATCTTTTTGAACTCTTCAACTGTTTCATAGTAAATGAGGACGATCCTCAGCCAATTCTTGAATAGCTCCTGAAAGACGATTACCAATGTAATCTGTAATCACTCCTTGCTGATGGCTATGAGAACCGAGCAAACGTTCAACAGGATGACGTTCATCAGATGATCGAACCAACGATTGACCATTCTTTTCAAATTCAAAGAGTTTGAATCAATTTTGACTGAATCAAAGTGAAAAGGCACGACGATAGGGTTCTTTTCTCACGAAAGACGGATGTATCTCCAGACTGAGCAGCCATTTCTTCAACCGCTTTGCTAGTTTTTTTGATAAATTCGTTGAAAAGAGAAGGTACGATAAAGACTAGAAATCTTACTGATATAATAGTTCAAAACCACTTCACTTTGAATGGTAGCAGAACGCAGAAGTGTCTCAGCAGTTACAAATGGATTTCCATCACGGTCTCCGCCGATCCACATTCCCATAGTAATTGGTTTGGCTTGTTTAAGATCAATTCCTTGCTCTTTTTGCTAGACGCTTTGTACTCAAGCATCAGAGTTAGGGACAGCCTGTAGGAAGGAACTATTGTAGTACTCCATCACATTGGTGATTTCGTTGGTTACTTTTAGTTTCTTCTCACGAATCATATCTGTCTGCATGATAATCTCAATATAGCGACGAAGATCATTATGCCATTTTTCCTTGTTAATGAGTCCCATTCTAACGTCACGATATTTACGTAAAAGGGTATGGATATGAGTGGTCAAATCCAACATACTCTTACGTTGAACCTGAGTTGGATGGGCTGTCAAAACTGGTACCACATTCAAGTGTTCAAGAATCTCGGCAGCATTTTCTTTTTCAGCCACCATTTTAATAGTTGTTGACAATTTACCCAAATAGTCTTGATCAACATTATTTAGGTGGTTAATCTCATATGCCAAGTCTACGTCTTCAGAAATATTAATTAAGAGTGGCAAAGATAGAGAAATATCTTGAAATGTAGACCATTTCATCGTTTGAAAGCCCTGTTACTACTTTATCTAGCCCTTGATAGTCTGCTGCAGTCGAAAGTTCTTTTAACTGCATGATTTTTATCAAAGGTCTCTGGTGCAAGCATATTTTTTTCGTGATATCTTCGAGCATTTCTGTCAAGATTTGCACTTCTTCTTGTACGACCGTTTTGTTACTATAATTTTCTAACTTTTGAAGAGACATTTTTTTCTCCTTGTTATATTATGTCTTAGAGTTGCGCTTCTAATTCGCGATAGAGTTTGGCACGTTTTTCACTGGCATCAATATTCAACACAAAAGCGATGGCTACTGATAGCACCAAGAGACTATTTCCTCCTTGCGATAGGAAGGGGAAGGTTACCCCTGTTGAAGGGATCAAGCCTGATATACCGCCAATGTTAACGAATACCTGTATCAGAATCATTCCACCAATACCGATTGCCACCATTGAGTTGAAAGGATCTCTCGCTCTAATACCGACTAAAATAATGCGAAGAATTAAGAAGAATAGAAGTGCCAAAATAAGACTAGCTCCTACAAATCCAAACTCCTCTATCACAATCGAAAAGACAAAGTCTGTATGAGCTTCTGGTAGATAACCTCGTTTTTCAATGGAATTTCCTAATCCTAGACCAAACCAGCCACCGTTAACCATTGCATAATAAGAATTGGCCAACTGATGTCCCAGATCCTGCTAGATCATTAAAGGGGATTGAAAAAAGCACTGAAACGCTTGGCAACATAACCAAATACAGGAATCTTTGAGAATTTTTCAACACCGATAAACCGAATGGCGGTCAAGGAAAGTATGGAAGCACCAGCCAGCAGTCCCAGTATAGTTGAGAACCAGCGATAAGCAATCCCACTAATGGTATACATGAGTAAGGATACTAAAATCAAGATAGTTGCATTTCCAAGGTCAGGGAAGATTGCCAAACTTCCAATCATGACAAAGAGGACAAAACGCCAATCATTAAAGGCTCTTGGGAACCACTGATTAAGGGTTAAAACTTGGAAGTCATAAACTGCTATCTCATCTTGTTGTTTTGAAAAACGCTGAGCCAAGTACCAAATGATAATAATCTTTAGATACTCTGCTGGTTGAATCGTGACCGGGCCAACCTTGATCCAGCCATAGGCTCCATTGATGGGAGTACCGATTAAACGTGCCAGAGCTAGGAGTATCAGCTCTACAAACATGACGATAAAGAGCAAGCGCTCATTACGGAGAAATCCTAATTTTAATTTATAAATTAAGGCTATTAAGAATAAACTGACTATCCAGAAAATCCCCTGATTTCGCACTAGTTGTAATGCACTTTCCCCCTCCTGAATAAGGGTCGCACTAGTTGTCGAATAAACTACTATCAATCCTAAAACGGATAACAGTAAATAAGGAATCAAAATGGAATAATTCAGCAGGTGCCTTTTACTTATTTTCATATGTCACCTATCTTTCGGAAAAATATTTTTATTTTCCCTTATTATTTCTAGTTTTACATGCTATTATACCATTTTTTAGCCTAGAAAAAAACTCTTACAGTGAAAACATTCGAATTTTACTTAAGACTGACTTGGGACTAGAATGTAAAACACTTTAATGTTGTGTTTTTACATAATCAAAAACTACCTCCCAAATAAAGGAAGGCAGTTATTACTATCTTAGTTTGATGAACTACTGCTACTGTCAGTAGTTGCTTCACCCTTGATGTACTGAGTAAAGATATTTTGGAATGTTTGGTCTTTGACTTTGATGTTGGCATCTGTCAATTCTTTACCGATAACACCTTGAACAAAGGTTGCATCATTTTGTTTTTGAGTCAAAATAATTGTTTTGAGCTTTTCTTTATAATCTTCCCAGTTAGAAGATTTTTCTGTCTTCTTAATTAATTTTACAATATAGAAGCTGTTTGAATAAGCTTGTGTACCTGGAGCTGTAATCACATCTGAGATTCCATCAACATTAAGTGCAAAAGCTGCTTTTTTAACAACGTCTGGCAATTCTGTTGATGCAGAGTCAAAGGTGATTTCTCCACCATTTGCTTTTGTTTTTTCATCAGTTGAATTATCCTTAGCCAATTGGGCAAAGTCAGCTCCAGATTCTTTTGCTTTGGCTAGTACTTCTTTAGCCTTATCTTCACTGTCAAGTTTAATAACTTGAGCCGTAACATCTGGTGTGTACTCATCGTATGCTTTCTTGTAGTTTTCATCTGTTAATTCAGCTTCTGCTGCTTTCTTAACAGCGTATTCAACTAATTTACTTGTGCGAATTTGAGCTTTACGACTTTCAGCAGTCATACCTGAACGAGCTAGAACTGTTTGATAGCTATCACCATATTTCTTTTGTTCTTCTGCAACGGCATCATCTACTTCTTTATCACTAACTTCTGAACCGTATTGTTTTTCAAAAACTTTTTGAATGGTCATGTTAAGCAAGACTTGTTGAGCAGTTGGATTATTTTTAACTTCATCGTAGAATTGATGTTCTGTAATCACATCACCCTTCATACTGATCAAGTCTGCTCCTTGAGAGCTATTGGAACAAGCAGCCAAAGTAGCTACTGACAACAAGGTGATGGCACCAGCCATAGTCTTCATGTTTACTCCTTTTGTATACACTAGATAAAATGTTTACCTTTATCTATTTTACTAAATTGTCTTAAAATATCTGAAATTAATCAACATCAGGTAATTCTATTTCTGCTTGATTCTTTCTTAGCATGAGATATCCCATCTCCAAGAGGAACTAGACTAGCTGTTAATCCCGGATTGTTTAGAGTTGCGTCAAATAGTCTTTGCAAGCCACGATAAATGGTTCGTTGCCCGCGTCGGACTTCCATAATATCCTAGCAATATCTCCACCTTGGAAAATATCATCAAGACAACCACTCCACCAACTTCAGGTGTTTTGAGGATTTCTGGCAAAAAGATGATGTATTTGGATTTTGCAGAATCCATAAAAACAAAATCATAGGTCTCTGTCAATGTTGACAAAGACGTTCTACCGCATCGCCTTCCAAAAGAGTGATTTGTTGGCGATTATCAAACTTTTGCAAAAATTTTCCTTGGCAAAACCAATCATCTCAGGATTTCGGTCGATGGTGGTGATTTTTGCACTTGGGTGAATGTTCTGCCATCAAAAAGGGCTGAAAAGCCAATCGCCGTACCAATCTCTAAAATATTTTTTGGTTGAATTGTTTCCATTAGGAAAACGAAAGTAAGCGACTGTTTCATGAGGAATGATAGGAATATTCTCCTTGCGAGCAAAGTTTTTCTAGTTCTTTTTAAAGAACCAGTCACCTGCTCTTGTCTGTGGCGCATAAATTCCACAATCTCATCCTTGACAACAGGCCGTCGCATGTTATGAGTGGTATTTTTACTGTATGACTCTACCATTTTGTCGTGCTAATCCTAATTTTGTCAACAAGGGCTTCGAAACTCATCCAAACGGCGTTCAAAGACTGCAAAGGCATCGTTAAGGTAGTCTTCTTTTTCCATATCAACGCCAGCTTTTCGCATGATATTTGAGAGATAGTCTGACTTCCTGCCTTTGAGGTAGTCGATATAGCGGTCACGATCCTCTTGACTACCATGAACAATCTTTTTCAGCCAAGGCCGAAGCTGCTGCAAAGCCTGTTGAATATTGATATACATAGTAATTATAGTAGAAATGAGGAATACGAGCCCACTCGTACTGGATTTGAGGATTGTCTTCCTTGCTCAAGCCATAATATTCTTGGTTCAAGTCAGCATAGAGATTGTTTAGGAACTCACTTGTCAAGACTTCACCATTTTGATCGGCTTGGTGAATAGCATGTTCAAATTCAGCAAATTGAGTTTGACGGAACACTGTTCCACGGAAACCATCCAAGAAGTTGTTTGAGAATAGCAAAGCGTGTTGCGTCGTCTTGAACTTCTTGCAATAATTTTTCAGTTAGGATATTTTCATTGGTTGTTGAAGCAATTTCTGCCAAGAAAGATTGAGTAATCTCCGTATACATAAGGTTGTGTTTCACGCGTGTAGCTAGAATGCATACTGTGACCCTGTCTCATGTACAAGAGTAAAGAGATTGTCTAGATTATCTTGCCAGTTAAGGAGCATGAAGGCATTAGTATCGTAAGAACCACCTGAGTATGCACCTGAACGCTTTGCCTTGGTTTTCATACACATCAATCCAACGTTCGCTAAATGCGCGTTTAACACGACTCAGTAATCCTCACCAAGAACAGCCAAAGCTTCCTTCTGCCTTCTTCAAGGCTTCCTCATAAGTAAAGCTGTATTCTACTGAAGACAGTGGTGTATAGACATCGTCAGCATTTTAGGTCTGGAACACCAAGATTTTGAACGAAGCGCAGATAACGATGCAATAGTGGCAAAATGCTTACGAACAGCAGATACTAAGTTGTCACAGACACTTTCTGGAACAAAGTTGGCTGCAAGAGCTGCTTCACGCGCACTCTTGTAGTTCCGAACCTTAGCACGATAGTTTTTGCACTTTACATTTGTCTGCAAAGGTTTTGAGCGTAAGTGTGCTGGTATTGCTCATAGTAGAGTATAAGTGCTTCATATGCACCACGACGAACGTGCACGGTTCTTAGATTCTGCTAAGCGCATATAGACACCGATGTGACAACTGCACTTCATTTCCATCTTCATCTTTAACAAAATGGAAAAGACGATATCTGCATTATCTAAGATAGCAAAGGTTTCACTAGCTGCCCCGAAGATTTCTCCAGCACCTGCAAGCAACTCTTCTTCACGTTGTGAAAGGACATGTTCCTTATTTTGCAAGAGTTTATCAAAGAAGTGTTTATAAGGCTGGAGTTTTGGTTCTTCTGCTAAAAAGTTTTGATACTGATCTTCAGTAATTGCCATAAATTCTGGCTCATAGAAAGAGAATACCTGGTCGAGTTGACTATAAAGAGTCATTGCCTTTGCATAGTATTCTTGATATTTAGCAACTCGTGTATCCTGGTCGTTTTTCATATGAGCATAGACATAGAGTTTTTCAAGACGACGACTCAAATCCAAATAACGCTCTGTAATGTTAAGAAGGCTCTCTGCGCTATCCAAAAGATGTCCCTCAAAGCTAGCTGCTTCTTTTGTATCCTCGGTTAATAGGGCTAATTCTTCTTCCCATTTTTGGTCTGTTTCAAAGATCGTTGATAGATCCCATGTATCTTTTTCATTGATTTCATTTCGTTGTAATACCATAAATTTCCTCCATCCTTTCTATTTTACCATATTTTTCGAGAAATAATGCTGATAAAAGGCAGGTGGATAGAGCTTTTGTTTCTGATTTTGTGGATTCAGTTCATAATAAGCCTGAAAGTTGCGGTAATAATCATATAGATTTTGACTTATCTGACAAAAATGACCATGTTCTATCGGCCTTACTTGAGGATACCAGTCCTGAGTCTTCAAATTTAATAGGTTTTCTCCTCTTAAGTAAGCTTGGGCTTGTTGTTTCATCCAATAGGGGTTTTTGATAGTAGAGCTGTTTTTGAATGTAATGACAAATATTCTATCCTGCTCAACTGAAAAAGTGACTAAGAGTTTGTGCTGATAAGGAGTCCATGCAAAATTTCTAGAAGATTTCCTTTGCCATAAGAAAATTCCTTGAGCTGATAATGGAGTTTTCCTTTCAAATCTTGGTGAAGGAGGTACTTGAGCCTCAAAACTTGTCTTTTATGGTCTAACTCCCAAAGATAGAATCCCTATATTATGACTAAAATAAAGAAAATCTCTTTGAAGTTTAGTTAGTCGCTCTGTAAACAGGCTTTTTCTCCCAACTAGCCAAAGAACTTGAATTCCCAAACTTCGATAACCATTGCTTCTCTCCTGTAAAAAGTTCCATGAAATAGGACTACACTGAGACTTCCAGTGCTAATTGCTTATTGACTAAAACATCTGCAATTTGCTTTAGGTCCGTATGGAGATCAAGCTCGGCCTTGTCATTCTTCAACGCCCAATTAAAAGGGCAACCTTATTTCCAGATGCTCTAAACTCTCATTTTCAATAAAAAGTCATCATTGAGAGAAACATGGGCAAAATGCGTCCGTAAGTTTTCCTTCTTAATCGAACTAAACCTCCACAAGCTGGACAAGTATAGTTTTGTTTAACTAATTTATCCTCCAAGGCATTGACTAGGCTTCCTTTTCATCTCTGGCTATAAACATATATACCCCTTTCTACTTTATTCATTAACGCACAGTGCGGATACGCTATTGTGTTAGTACGAACTGCTTCACCAAGTGGCACACACGCAACGATAACGATATCGTCACCAGATTGTACAAGGCCTGCTTCAACTGCTTTACGTTCTGCAGATTTTCAGAAACATGTCATCAGTTGATGACGGAGCTATCTTGTCAACATTGGGATAATACCCCAGTTCAACATCAATCCACGTTCTGTCAATTCGTCAAATGTCAATGCCAAGATATCAGCATTTGGACGATATTTTAGAGATCAAACGTGCTGTGTGACCAGTCTTAGTAAGAGTTACAAACCAATTTGATGTCCATTGAGTTTGTAGCGTCTTTGACTGCAGAAGCCATAACTTCTGTCTTTAGAAGTTACGTTCAAATGAATCTGAGTTCAAACGTCCATATTCGTTAAGAAGAGTTTGAGCGTTCTTGTCGATAGTTGCCATTGTACGAACAGACTCAAGTGGGTATTTACCATTTGCTGACCTCACCTGAAAGCATTGTAGCATCAGTTCCGTCGATAACAGCGTTAAATACGTCTGATACTTCTGGACGAGTTGCACGTGGTTTTTCAGTCATTGTTTCAAGCATGTTTGTTGCTGTGATAACAACTTTACCAGCAGCGTTGACTTTAGTGATGATCATTTTTTGGTAAACTGGAACCATTTCGAATGGTACTTCGATACCCATGTCACCACGAGCGACTGCGATACCGTCAGCAGCTTCATGATTTCGTCCAAGTTATCGATACCTTGTTGGTTTTCGATTTTGGCGAACAATTGAACGTGACCATTACCAGTTTCTTCACAGATTGCACGAACTTCGTTCACGTCTGCAGCACGTATGAATGAGGATCGCGATAAAGTTGATACCTTGTTCAAGACCGAAGCGGATATCAGCGTTATCACGTTCAGCAAGAGCTGGGAAAGGAATTTTAGTGTTAGGGATGTTTACACCTTTTTGTTTAGCGATTACACCATCGTTTTCAACTTCAACGACAAATTCACGAGTTGCATCATCTTTAGCAACCACACGAAGACCAAGTTTACCATCTCGTCAGCAATGCTTGGCGACCAACTTCAACGTCATCATAGCAGATGTCAAGAGCTCCAGCAGCGTTCAAAGCAATCACTTCACGAGTTGATTTGATACCTTGTTTGGATTGCAACACGGATCACACCAGTTTTGTATGAGTACTCTTTAGCTTCACCTTCGAACAATTCCGGTACGGATTTCTGGTCTCCTTTAGTATCAAAAGAGAGAGGAAACCAACTACCTGACAAGTTTTTCTGCAAGTTTAACAGTTTGCCGCCACGGTCACCTTGTTCTTGGTGGTCACCGTGTGAGAAATTGAGCACCTTGAAGGTGGTAGCTCCTGCTTCAATCAATTGAGAGACGATGTAGCTGAAAGCTTCAACGTCGAGTTTTCACCCCAATATCACGTCTTCACCGAATACCACCACGGATTTCTGCATAAGGACCCAAAAGTTGCAACGATTTTTACGTTTGTTCATGATTTTTGTGACTCCGCTTTATATAATTTGACCTTTGTGGTCATTTTACCAGTTAGTTAAAGTTGATTGTGACGAGCTCTTGTTTCAAAGCATGAAAGTTCTAAGGTCAGCTTTATGAGTGTTATGCTGCGATATTGCATCAGCTGTTAGGCTAAACAAAGCTCCTTCTTCTGCAGTTCCAAGAATTGGATTTTCAACCATTTTCTCGTGCGGATACCAACAGCGACACCACCGATTCCTTGTTTCTAGGGGTTTAGCAGCGTGTGCACCATGCGCGACGCTATGTGCACGGTCACGAGCAGTTGGTGATCACTCCACGTTGGATATGACCAAGTTCAGTTACACGCAGGTCCGCTTGTATCTCCAACTATCTAGCTTTTGACCAGAAATTCAGCCCGCTGACGCAACACCTTCTGCCAAAACGATAATGTTGTGTTTCTTACCGTGTTCATATCCAGCACGATGCTTGCTACGATGTCTTCCATCTTGAATCGCTTCTTCAGGGATGATAATTTCATCAGCACCAGTGGCAATACCGGCCCAAAAGAGCGATGTCTCCAGCGTGTACGTCCCATTACTTCAGCTACGAAAGTACGACGGTGACTTGATGAGGGTATCACGAATCTTATCAATGGCATCCATTGCGGTTGTAACTGCAGTATCAAATCCGATTGTGAAAATCCGGTACCTGCGATATCGTTATCGATTGTTCCTGGAAGTCCGATGGCGGGAATCCGCGCTCAGTCAAGCACCGCCAAAGCTCCGTGATAAGAACTACCACCGATAACCACGACACCTTCGATACCGTGTTTTTTCAACTGCTCAACCCTTTTGTTGACCTTCGAGTTTTGCAAACCAGGGTAACGAGCAGAGTGAAGGAAAGTACTACACCACGTGAAATGATGTTCCCACTGAAGCAGCATCAAGTGGATAAATCACCAGCAACCATACCAGCGGTGTATCCGATCATAGATACCAACACTTCCATTCCTTCTGAGATTGCTTGACGAACTACTGCATGATGGCAGCATTCATACCAGGGGCGTCTCCACCACTAGTCAAAACAGCAATACGTTTCCCATTTTGGTTTTGCCTTCTTTTTCTTTTAACATTCTAACTGATATACCCATAATTGGGAAGTTAAAATTCTTTTATTTTCATTGATTTTAACGATAAATCGTTTTCTATAGTTATTTGACCCATCTCCTGCAAACCAACACTTTTGCGTGCAACAAAATAGCCCGGCAAAGAACATTTTTTTGTTCATTTTCATGTGAATGATGGCGAGAATTTGTCCCTTGTGTTGTTCTAAAATATGATAAATTTCAGGAATCATGTTCATGATCGGCAGCCTGAATCAAAAATCGTTCACTCACTGCTTACTTTTTAGATTATTTAACACTAACTGAAGGCAGGCCGTCTCTTGCCTGCACTTTTTCCATTTAGGTGAGTAAAATCTTCCTTCATGTAGGAGAGATAAATTGGCGATATCTGATCCAGACAGTAACTTCCAAATTTGATTTGCTATCATAACTTTCAAACAAAAGGCCATATTTTCACCTGTATTTTAGTTCTGATTGCTCAGCGGATGAGACTGTAGCTCAACTTGAGAATTGCACTGTAGCTGTCTGTGCTTCAGATGGTTCGAGACAAACTCACAATTGGATAGAGGGATTCTTTGCTAAAATCAGTAAGGGATGCGGACTGATACCGACTCCAAGCCACCTCCTGTTCCTTACGAAACTTTTTCGACTTGCGTAATCCTCACTCTCAAGCCAGTGTGGCTATTATCTGCACGTCGACTTGCAATTCTTCCACAAAAATAAACAAAAGTAGGTAGAATTGGATGAGATGGCGATCAAAACTATCGGAATAAACCAATCTCTCGACTAGAGTTAAAAGACTCAACTGCTATGATAATGAAACTGAGCTTGAGTGACAAAATCTTCGACACTACTAAAGGACGATTCTCCTAAAATCCAATAGGCAGAAATCTCGAGGCATCCTTGATACTCTTAAGTCCCAAGTAGATGGTCTTGTCTGTCAATTTATCCAGATACAGAATTGTATTGATAGAAAGTGGTGTCAGTTCAAAGTCCATTTCAAGGGCATCGAGGAATATAATCTCCACTGGCATAGTTGAGCATGACGTACGACAAAGATTTTCTGGGTAATGTGTTTTAAAAGTAAGCAAGTTGAAAAGCTAAAGCCACCCTACGCGCCAACGCATGTGATCGGTTGACACCACCAACCCAGCAAAGTCCGCGTGACAGCAAAAACCTGCTGAGGCCTGTTTCGCTTTCCATGACCTTTTTCGAGGTGCACCTGTGGATAAAACTCTCCTCCATTCCGGTGCATCTCGGTCGCATCTTTTCCCCATAGCACGACGTAAAATGTCGGCCTTCCAAAGCTAAAACCAGCGTAACGCTGTGCCACTTGCATCCACCTGTTCTTGGTAAAGCACGAAATTCCACTCAGTTGGAGCTAAAATATCTTCCAAAACTGTCCCAGAACTGTGCTTTTCTTTACCATGTTTTCCGAGCCACAAAGTTGTCGATATGGTCACTCGCTCCCGGTCTGTTGAGAGTCGTTGCCACTACTATCTTCAAAGCTTTCTGGTTTCACTTGCGCTGTGCAGGCGAAGATAGCTCCAGGTTACAGTTCAAACTGAGAAAGATCTTAGTCTTCCCAGCAGCTGCAAAGAGACTAAAGTTTCCCCTATCCTCAAGTCAATTTTCCTCAATCCTTAACTACGTTCCTTGAGTTTCAAATAAGAGCTCACCCTGCATTTTTGAGCGAAAGTTGGGTTTCTTAAGCCCAAGAAATCCATCTTGGGCTTAAAGCCATTTCCTTCAACTCCATGAGCATCACTGTGCTGGGTAATGAGCGTATCCTCACCACCGCCGGGAGGAGAATATAGTCACGTTGATGTCACTAATCACGTACTTCAGCAGCATGGATAGGGGTCTGTCGAGGCTAGCTTCTGCTATCTTTTGGCAATTTCAAAAGCCTTTTGGTACTCAATCTTACTTTGAATCAGTTGTCTACAATCCTAGATTGCTGCTTCATAGGCGCTTGTCAGAAGGTATCTTTGAAACCAGTCTTGGTTATGGATGTCAACTCGTGCTCAGGAACACCATACCGTTTAAAAACTGTCTCGGATTAGCCTGTTTGGCACCAAGAGTCGAGTAGTGACTGCTCTGAGGCAGCGTGAATACTACCATAACGGTCACGTTCTTATCGGATAAATTCAGGACGATGAGATATCCAGGAATATCAATATCGATATCAGGCATGGTATAGCGTTCACGATTTAAAAAGCGCTCAAAGATAAGATTCTGGCTACAGGATCATTACCAGTAATATCTAAGGCATAGGCCGCTGGAGCTTCCAACCGCAGATCCGTCCCATACCCTTACTATAATAACGCTTGGACCGAGCCAAAACGTAAGAGATCCCAGACAGCAAGAAATGGTCGTCAAATCCCATATCATGAATCACAGATAGCTCTTCTTCCAGACGAGCCTGATAAACTGAATCGAGTAAGCCTTTCTGTTCCAAGCCCTTAATAGCTCTTTCCCTCAATTCCTCAACGGCTGGTCTCTCTGGATTGAAACGTGGAAGCTTGAGGCTACTATCAATCTCATAAGTAGTTGCTCCAATCAGTTCAGAAAGATTTTCTAAGGCTTGCGGAAAGCTTTTCTTGAAATACTTGCTCTATAGCACTGCGATCAACGGGTAGAAAAACAAGCCCTTGTTGCGATTGAACATCTACCTCTCGCAAGGTCACATTTTCCTTAATCGCCTTGAGCATTTGAAGCGTTTCTAAATCCTCAGGTTCGAAAGAATTAACACGATAAAGAGGGAGAATTGGTCGAGAAAAATTCGACTGAACTGTATCTGGATAAACTCCGATATAATAGTCATGCCTAAGTCGAGGAATCAATGTGAAGAATAATGAGGGATAATAACACAAACATATTCTAGATAGGGAGAAAAATCAGTCCATTCCTTTTTCACCTGTCATTTTTAAAGTCGAAAGCTTCATGAGATTTCGATAGCCATGATTTAACAAGGGCTAAAAATCGAAGGTTGACTCGAGTTTCACTCCCTTATGATGAACGGTCACCTCAAGACCTAATAAAGGCTGAATCTCTGTTTTTGCACTCTTTGATGAAAATAATAAGCCCCATAGAGATTATCAATATCCATGATTCCGTGCTGAGTAGCCGTATGCTTTCCTTGGTCAATATACTTTGACAGATGAAAATCATACTCTCCAAAACTATAAACCGTTTTTAGTATCAAGGTATGCAATCACTCCTCTCACCTCCCTTTTTCTTCTTATATTACTACCATTTTAGAAAATGGAAAAACAATTTTCTTTTCTTCCTTGTAGAGAACCACAGTTGAATTAACCGTGATTCCCATTCATTATCCTACCTCTAGGATAGGTTTGTGGTTGTCAAATGACTGATCTACCATAATATGTGAAAATCGAAATTAAACCACGTCAGCGTGCCTTGCAGTGCTGATCGCCTGGCCCCTAGCTTCTAGTTTGCTCACCGATTTTCATTGAGTCTCACCAAAATATTTCTCAATTTTTAGTATGTAATTCTAGCATTGATTCTAGAGCTCGTGATGCCTGCTCTTCATTGATAGCTTCAATGACTAAAATAGCATCTTTGTTTTGGTTCTTTGGGCTTCACGCCAGTTTAAACAGCGACAAACCGCACCGTGGTCATCAAAATAAATCATTTCATCAGCTAATGCAGAAGCATCACTTTCAGACCCTAGTGGAAGAAGGATTCATTCCTTCGTGCTCTTCCAAGAAGTCACCAACAATCTTAGCTAAATCCTCTTCCCCACAAGGAACAGCGTAAGAAAGTAAGACGCTATTATAGATATCTACCAAAGGATTTATTGGATTAAATTCTCTTCCTTGACTCACACGCTTTAATAAGGCTTCAATAGAAGAACGAGCACCTTTTTTTGTTTTGAATTAAGTGAATGCCTGACGCCATTCTTGACTCACCTCATTCTGAGTGAATTTTTCATCTGGTATAAAAATCCGTGCTTTTTTGTTCCTTCATCTAGTAAAGTTTTAAAATATGGATCTTCACTCTCATCAATAGTATTGTTGAGAACTTTTTCCACCAATACACTGATTTGAGCATCTGGAAACAGTTGCCAAAAATCATCTTTTACATAAACTTCCCTGACCTTGCTCTATTCTTTTTCTTTCATTCTACTACAAATTAAAAAAACGAGTAGCATACAAAGCTACTCGATAGGAACTTCTCAATGAATTCTCACGAATTACTTCTACCTTGTATCCATCTGGATCTTTGATAAAGTAATAGTTTGGTTGAGTCCCTTGAAGTCCATTAGGTGCTGTCACTTCATAGCCTTTGTCGCTATGTTCTTTATGAAGAGCCTCAAGATCAGGTGTGCTTAGGGCGATGTGAGCAAAACCGTCACCGACAACATAAGGTCCGTGATCATAGTTGTAAGTCAACTCCAACTCATAATCATCACCTTCAAGTCCAAGATAAACAATAGTGAAAGCATAGTCTGGAAAGTCTCTACGACGTAATTCCTTAAAACCAAAAGCATCTTGATAAAAAGCGATTGATTTTTCAAGATTTTCTACTCGCAAGCATGTGTGTAGCATTTTTGAAGCCATTTTTTCTCCTTTGTTTAAAAAAGACTGGGACAAATTTGTACCAGTCTTGTGAATAATTATTTACCAAGTTTTGCTTTAGCTGCATCTGCAAGAGCTGTGAAAGCTGCTGCATCGTTAACAGCCAAGTCAGCAAGCATTTTACGGTTAACTTCGATCTCAGCCAATTTCAAACCATGCATCAATTGTGAGTATGAAAGTCCGTTCATACGAGCTGCCGCATTGATACGTGTGATCCACAATTTACGGAAGTCACGTTTCTTTTGACGACGGTCACGGTATGCATAGTAGTAAGAGTTCATTACTTGTTCTTTTGCAGTACGGAACAAGATGTGTTTAGCTCCATAGTAACCTTTTGCTAATTTTAAGAATACGTTTACGACGTTTGCGTGATACAACGCCACCTTTAACACGTGCCATTTATATTTCCTCCAAATATTTCCTAGAATTGTTAACTTACAAATACGCGATTATTTCAAGCGAGTAAGCATTGCTTTGATACGTTTGAAATCTCCTGAATGCACCATAGATGCTTTACGAAGATGACGACGTTGTTTTTTAGTTTTTTTCCGTGGAAAACGGTGAGAAGTGTAAGCACGGAAACGTTTAAGTCCACCAGAACCTGTACGTTTGAAACGTTTAGCTGATGCGCGGTGTTTTTTTGTTTTTGGCATGATATTTTTCTCCTTTATTTAACTTTCTGACAGATTATTTTCTTTGTCAGTTGCTGGGGCCAACTGCATGAACATTTGACGTCCATCCATTTTAGCACGTTGTTCGATGATAGCAATATCTTGAGTTGCTTCAGCGAAAGTCGGCTAAAACTTTTGCACCAATCTCTTTATGGGTAATCATACGACCCCTTAAAAGCGAATGGATACCTTCACTTTGTTTCCCTTTTTCAAGGAATTTGCGAGCACTGCGAAGTTTCGTATCGAAAGTCACCCTTGTCAATAACTGGGCTCAAATCGAACTTTCTTTCACGGTCACAACGCTTTGTTTTTTGCGTTGTTCTTTTTGTTTCTTCTGGTACTCAAATTTGAACTTGCCGTAGTCCATAATTTTTGCAACAGGAGGTTTAGCTTGAGGTTGAATGAGAACCAAGTCCACATTAGCTTCGTCCGCAAGTGCTTGCGCTTCGCTAAGTGGTTTGATACCCAATTGCTCACCTTCAAGACCGATTAAGCGAACTTCGCGTACACGAATTTCATCATTGATGAATAAGTCTTGCTTTGCTATGGTTTTCACCTCTTTTTTTATTTTAGAGAAAAACAAGAGCGGACTTGCTAACGCAAATCCGCACTACATGATTATAGTTCATTTCTGAAACTTGATCCGTAGGGGCCAGACAACGTTAGTCGCAAGGCGAGAAGTTCTCACTTCTGCTTTTCTCAACTTTTATATGATATCAAGTTTTTCCCTACTTGTCAAGATAAAAACTATCTTTTTTTAATTTTTTTCTATTTTGCCGACTTGCAATCTATTGATTACGAGAATAGTAAATCTCATGTGGCTTCAAACGAGTATTCAGTAGCTCTGATACAGTCACGAAACTATAGCCTTGTTCCTGTAAATACTCAATTACTTTTGGTAGCGAATTAACTGAAGGCTGATGGATATCGTGTAATAAAATAATAGACCCATCGCTCGCTTGGTGTTGGATTTCTGTAAAAATAGCAGCTTCATTTTTACTCTTCCAATCCAAACTATCCACATCCCATAAGATAAAACTTAAATCAAGGCTATTGCGAATATCATCTGAAATCGCACCATATGGAGGACGCATCAATTTTGAACTTTTTCCAAGGACATTTGTAATGGCATCTTCTGTATCTGTAATTTGTTTCTTGGCGTCTTCCAATGACAGTTGCGTTAAAACTGGGTGATTCCAACTATGGTTTCCAACTTCATGACCTTCAGCCTGCATACGTTTGAGAATTGCCTCATTTCCTGCGATGTTCTTACCTTGGACAAAGAAAGTTGCTTTGATCTTGTATTTAGCCAAGATATCCAATGCCTGTGGTGTTGTATTTCCATCAGGTCCATCATCAAAAGTAAGAGCAACTACTTTTTTATTTTTCTCAGCCTGAGCCTTCTTATAAAGTTCTGCATCCTTTTCAGTTAGATAGGACGATTGGATAACATCAAAGAAGTCTGAAATAGGCAAAAGCTATTTCTTCTACATTATTGGTTGCTTTTAACTGGATATAAGCACCAATTGACTATCTTTGTAAGCAAACTTCCAAGATGATAAATCCGTAGCTGAAAAAAATCGGCTATTACTTGATCGACAAGTGTTTGCTCGATCTTTTTATCAAGAGTGTTGACTTGATATCCTCAAGAAACGTTTTCTTTAGCTTTGCTAGCATCTGTAAAAGAGCTGATCTAAAGTAAACAGGGTCCCATCTTCTTTAAGGTAAAGCTGGTCCAATGAAGTGTTTTTCCAATTCAACAACATTAGAAATTACTTACGTCATAGACCTGTTTTTTATAAGATGACTCTCCACACCCTTTGATAGAAGAAGAATCTTTTCTCAGAGTAGTAAAAAGATCAAATGTTCTTTATCTTCTACCTTTATCCGTGATATCTTTTACTATGATATCCTGAACAGAGGTAATGACCTTGTCCCCCGTCATAGGATAGTAGGTGATGACTTTCTGCCTTGCCCTTTACGAAAATGATCTTTCTGACTTCCCTTGTGAATAGGAATCATCCTTTTTCTTTTTCAGTGCTTCAATTTTTTTGTTCAAAAAGCTTGCTTGGTCAAGTAACTTTATAAGTAATACCTGCACCTAATGTTAAGATTGTGAAAGAAATAGAAGCCCCACAATAATCCATAAATTTCTTCTCTTCTTGTCGTTTGTTCTACGGTTGTTCTCTTTTTTTGTCATAGTCTAATCATATCAAATCAAAACCTATAATTTCAATGATAAAATAGGAAAATGTCCATTTTTTAGAAAAAGATAGGTAAAAGAAAGAGGTTGGGACAAAAGATCCCTACCTCACTTTTTATTAGCAATCAAACTTTGACGCAGTAGCTGATTGGACTTTTTGTTGCGTCTTTTGAGACTCCAAAACTCTAATCATCTTGGCAGGAGGCTGGGACTTCTGAAATCGCGACTTTGTCTATCAATTTCTGTCCCACCGCCTTTCGCTTAATTAAAATCGAATGATTTCTCTTGTTTTTTCATATGAGGAAACAAAGCGATTTGTTACCCCTGGTTCAGCAACTTCCAAAGCTTGGGAAATCTTTTCGAAAGATGCTTGATAATCAAAGGCATTTTCAAAGATTTCTAAAGATTCGTGGAAGGCTTGTTGAATCCCTTCATCAAATGATCTGTAGCGGTTAGAGTATTGAAGTAATTGTTCAGTCAAGGTAGCATGTTGTACGATGCTGTATGTTTCTGTTTCCAGAATTTCCATATCGTGAGTTGCAATTTCTAAAATACGGTTGACAGACTCAATGTTGACTTGCGACTGTTCTAACTCTGCCATCAAGTCTTCGGTACTGTGGCTAGCTGCAAAGAACAATTTCAAGAAGTTCTGTGGTATTCCTGGAAGATTTCTCTTTTCCATGTAGCGCTTGATCGTGTGGAGGCGATTGACGTAAACATTTGCCTTTTGACGAGCATTAACATCATCTTTTTCAATTTGTACCAGACGTTCGCTAACTGAAACTTGATCATCTTCAATTTCTTTTAATGTAGCTTGAACATTTTCTAAACGTTCTTCTAATACAGAATAAGCTTCAGAATATTCCTCTTGTTCTGAAGTCAAATCACTAACTGTAACTTCTAGGGAATCCAAATCCACTTGAAGACGACGGACGTGATTTACATCACTCTCAGACATCAAGTAAGTTTTGTTCAAGCGTTCAATATCTTTCACCAAGACTTGATTGTTGTCTTTTAAGTGGTCAAGATAGGTTGGAAGTGTTGATAACAAGTTTTCAACAACCTTTTGTGAAGCAATCTCTCGTGTGAAAATATTATAGAGAGCATTGATTTCTTCTTGAATCTGAGTGTTTTCATATTCAGCATTGTCCAATTCCAATTTTTTAATATTTTCTTGGTTGTTCTTCAATGCTTCATACAATAACTGCAAACGAGATTCAATGTCAGTTTCTACAAAGTGATAGTTGGCATCAAGCAACTTACGATAGCCAGCCTCTAGATCTTCCAGTTGGTCTGGAAGGTCAGTTGTTAGATTGGCAACAATTGCAGGAAATTCTCTCCACAATATGAGTCAAAGGCGAGGATATGATTTTCAGCATTATCCAAAATACCTGCTGCCTCAACTGGATCTCCTGAAGAGTTCAAGGTTACAAACTGAGAAAACTCTGATTGGATATTTTCCAATTGTCTTTCAATTTCAGGAAGTGCTTGACCATATTTTTCAGAATCTTCAGCGACTGTCATTTGTAAGCTTTCAAATAAATCTAAAGCATGAAGGACACGGCCACTGTTTTTTGATTCTTGTTTTTCTAACTCTGCCAGAGCATTTCGGATAGATGCAATATCTTCTTCAATCAGAGTAATTTGGCTTTCAATTTGGTCAATTTTGTGTTGAGCTTTCAAGAAGCGGAAAGAGCTGTTGTAGCCTTCTGCTTCAAAGAGATTGTTCTCAATATCAGCAAATGAGTTGAGGGATAAATCTACCCATTTTTGGTTCCATTCTCTAAAGGCAACCTGACTTTGACCAATCAGGTGCATATTTTTAACAGCTTCTACTTCATCGTTAACTGGAAGGTTATATAACTCTTCCTTTCTTTCTTCTAGTACTGCAAGCCTACCTTCATTGCGTTTGCGTAACAAAATCGCTACAACATAAGCAATAATCAGTAGAGTCGCGATTACAATCATAATAATAATCAACAGATTATCAGACATATCAAACTCCTTTTTATACTTGAAACAATTGTAATGATTATATCATATTTTTCAAACCATGGGAACTATTTCCAAATTTTTTTAAACGTCAAGCGTACTGTAAACAGCATTTTCTTCAATAAATTCTCGACGTGGTTCTACACGGTCACCCATCAGCATATCAAAAATCTTATCTGCTTCTGCAGCATCATCCACTGATACACGCGCCATGAGACGGTGTTCAGGATTCATAGTTGTTTCCCAAAGCTGATGATCATCCATTTCTCCAAGACCTTTATATCGCTGAATAGTTGGTTTGGCACGACCTTCACTATAGCGAGCCAAGGCTTCCTGGAGACGGATTTCTTGATCTGCCCCTGGCTGGATGTATTCTTTAATTTCACTGCCGACCTTAACACCGTAAATTGGTGGTTGGGCGATATAAACATAACCTGCTTCTAAGACGGGTTTCATATAACGATAAATCAAGGTTAACAAGAGGGTACGGATATGGGCTCCATCGACATCGGCATCCGTCATGATGACGAGTTTTTTTGATAACGTGCCTTGCTGACATCAAATTCCGCACCAAAGCCTGTTCCCATAGCTGTGAAAAGGCTACGGATTTCTTCATTGGCTAGGATTTTATCCATGCTGGCCTTTTCGACGTTGAGGATTTTACCGCGGATTGGTAAAATTGCTTGGAATTCACGGTCACGACCAGACTTTGCAGAACCTCCCGCTGAGTCTCCTTCGACGATGAAAAGTTCAGTTTCAGCTGGATTGTTTGAGGAACAATCTGCTAACTTCCCTGGAAGGTTTGAAATTTCTAAACCTGACTTCTTACGGGTCACTTCACGCGCACGCTTGGCAGCAACACGCGCTTTCGCAGCCAAAATCCCTTTTTCTACGATGCGTTTAGCAATCTGAGGATTTTCCATCAAGAAGTCTGAAAATGCTTCACTAAAGAGACGATTAGTGATCTTTACAACTTCGCTATTTCCAAGCTTGGTCTTTGTTTGTCCTTCAAACTGTGGGTTTGGATGCTTCACAGAGATAACAGCAGTCAATCCTTCACGGACATCCTCACCTGTTAGATTATCTTCATTGTCTTTGAGGAGTTTGTTTTTACGAGCGTAGTCGTTAATGACACGAGTTAAGGCTGTACGGAAACCTTGTTCATGGGTTCCACCTTCATGGGTATGGATGTTGTTGGCGAAACTCATGACATTTTCATGGTAGCCCGTTGTGTACTGCATAGCAACTTCTACTGTGATGTCATCCATTTCACCATCTGTGTAGATTGGGTTTTCAAAAATGACATCCTTGTTTTCATTGATGTACTCAACGTAGCTAGCAATCCCACCTTCGTAGTGGTAATGTTTGGTTTGCTCTTGACCTTCTCGTTTATCTGTAATAGATATCTGAAGACCACGGTTAAGGAAAGCAAGTTCCTGCACCCGTTTGTTTAATCTGTCAAAGTCAAACTCAGTCGTTTCTGTAAAAATCTCTGGATCTGGTGTGAAGTGAACGGTTGTTCCAGTACGATCCGTATCGCCGACCACTTCAAGGTCTGCTACTACATGCCCACGACGGTATTCTTGATAATGGATTTTTTTCCATTTTTTATGAACATGAACATCTAATTGAGTTGAGAGGGCATTTACAACGGATGAACCTACACCGTGGAGTCCACCTGAAACCTTGTATCCGCCTCCGCCGAATTTACCTCCAGCGTGAAGAACGGTAAAGACTGTCTCAACAGCAGGTCGACCAGTTTTTTCTTGGATATCAACTGGAATCCCACGTCCATCATCGACAACCGTAATCGAATTATCTGGTTCAATAAAGACTTGGATGTGGCTAGCAAATCCTGCTAAGGCCTCATCGATAGAGTTATCTACAATTTCCCAGACAAGGTGATGAAGTCCTTCTTTGGCAGTTGATCCGATATACATACCAGGACGCATACGAACGGCTTCCAGACCTTCCAAAACTTGAATCTGACTGGCATCATAATCCTGTGCCTGTTGTTTTTTGATTTCTTCTGTCATTTTTTTCCTTTTTCTTACATGTCTAATACTTGTCTCAATGTCACGATATTTTTCAAAGAGATGTGTCGCTAAAGCCAGCTGCTTGTCCAGCTTCAATATCTATAGGTCGATCACCAATCACGATACCAGAACTAATCTTATACTTATCTCGCAAATAAATCATTGACTCTGGATTGGGTTTTTCTCTTGAAAAGCCAGAACTAGCTGTTACTACTTCTGTAAAATAGTCAGCAATTCCAGTCTTTTCAAGGATTTCCAAAACTTGGTCATTGCGATGCGAAACTAAAAAGTTCCGTCCTCCCTGGTCTGAGATTTCCTCCAATAAAGCAGGTACTCCCTCAAACAAGGCAGGATGTTCAAGCTCTCGCGCTTCGTTTTTCCTTGTATTTTTTTCTAAAAAAATTCTCTATTGTTGGGGCAAAACGGTCAATCGCAAAAAGCAGTTGACACTTTTCAAGGCATTGTAAACTTTATCATGTTCTTCTTCGATTCCAAATTGAGCTAATGTTTCCACAAAAGCCGCGGTCGAAGTCTCATAATTATCAAGTAAAGTTCCACCTAAATCCCAGATGTAATCGTGATATTTCATACCCTTCATTATAGCATTTTTTTATCAAAAAAGCGACGATTTCCTTCTATTTTAACAGTAAAAAACGAGAAGAATCCCCTAATTGATAGATTCCTCTCGTTTTAGTTAATCTATTCCAAACACATCACGATAGAGCATGGCTTCTCTCAAAGCATTTGCATCTCCACCAAGTTGTTCTACTAGGTTATAAGCAAAGGCAAGGGCAGTTGCTGGACCGCGACTGGTAGTCAACTGACCATCGACAACTACTGTTTCCTTTCGATAGTGACCATCAGCAATTTGCTCTTGGACACCATCATAGCAGGTGAACACTTTATCCTTGAGGAGACCAGCTCGATTCAGTACAATTGGTGCTGCACAAATGGCTGCTACTTTTTTACCAACTTGCTCAAATTTTTGAAGTTCAGCAATCAATTGCTCATTATCACGCAAGTGAGCTGAACCTGGCATACCTCCTGGTAAGACAATCATGTCGTAGTCAGATAAATCACCATCAAACACACGATCTGCTTGTACTTGAATGGCATGTGATCCCGTCACTTGGGCTTCAAAACCAACCATATGACAAGTAATATTGGCACGACGTAATACGTCCACAACTGTTAGGGCTTCGATTTCTTCAAAGCCATCTGCTAAGATAACTGCAACTTTAGCCATGATTTACTCCTTATTTAACTTTTTTCAAAACAACTTTCTTACGTTTAAATCTTGTCTTACCGCTCTTTTCTTCGGCTAGATGCGTTTGATAACTCATCGATAGAAGCAAACCAACACCAATCAGATTACTGATAATGGCTGAGCCCCCTTGGGAAATGAACGGCAGAGGAATCCCTGTCAGAGGAAGCAGACCTGTCACTGCACCCAATATTTTCAAAGATATGGAACAAGAGCATCATAATAAATCCAGTTGAAATGTAGGTATAAAATTGATTATTGGACTTCAGAGTGATTTTTAACATTCGATAGATAAGTAGGAGATAAAGTGTAATTACAAGGACAGATCCGATAAAACCAAAATCTTCTGCAATGACTGTAAAAATCATATCACTCTCACGAACAGGAATGAGGAGATTGGATACATTAAATCCTTGACCAAACAGACCTCCACTACCGATGGCGATTTGCCCTTGGGCCTGTTGATAGGTGGTCGTTTGTGCATAATCAAATGGATTGAGCCAGGCAAGGATACGGTTAATCTGATAGGTTGGCATCCCAAGCTGATGCAAGAAAGCACGCCCATCTTTTGTGATGAAAATTGCCAAAAATCCTGCGATTCCCGATACAGCTGTTACAATAACTGGAATGATGATTTTCCATGATACCCCAGAAAGCAAGACGAGTCCAGCAAAGATGGCGACAAAGACCAGGGCCGTTCCTAGGTCACTCTGCAGGGCCAGTAAAACTAAGACTGGTAGTGTAAAGACAATCATCCACAGTATCAAGAGGAAGTCTAAAGGAATCGTTCGTTCACTTTCCTTGTGTTTCTGTGTGAATTGAACAATGACCCGAGCCAAGATCAAAATATAGGAAATTTTCATGAACTCGGAAGGTTGGAAAAGCGTCACTCCACCGATTGACACCCAGTTTTTTGCCCCTGTTGCTGCGACCAAACTAGGGTTATAGAAAACCAAGGGTAAGACCATGAGGACTAGGCCTAAGACATAGAGATAGGGAGTCGCCTGCCATAAAAATTTTGTATTAAAGAACATGACTACAAAGCTGATAACAATTCCCAATACGATCCAAGCTAGTTGCTGACCGAGAATGGGCCAGATATTATGTGGATAGTCATGGCTGACAGCAATGTAAATAGCTACCACTCCAATCACCAGCAAACAGAATACTGGTAAAATCAAACTATAATCGACCCGAGAGTCGAGAGAACGTTTCATAAAGGTCTCCTTCATTCTTTCAGATGTTTATTTTTAATTTTTTGTGTAAAAAAATTCTTGAACTTTTTGAGAATACTTGCTCTTTGCCAACTTCTCTCACTCGACTAGTCTGTGACAAAGCCTTGCCAATCTGCTTTCCATATCGCTTGCTTGTCATTCGGCTATCCAAGATAAGGACAGATGAGCGTTGTCCAAGACGACGCATGGTTCTACCAATCGCTTGTTTGAGGCGAATAATAGCCATCGGCAGTTGATAGTCGTAGAAAAGGATTTTTTTCCCTTCAAGACGCAGTTCCTGATTCATTTTTTTCGTAAAGGGATCTTCTGGATTTTGGAAGGGCAAGCGTGTTACCACTTCAATCACTCGAGGGTGAGTTGCAAAATCAACTCCCTCCCAAAAACTTCCTGTCCCTAGTAAGAGTTGAGAGTCTCCTCTTTCAAATCGTTTCTTGAGTTGAGCCGGATCTCCGTTCTTATACTGAGCTAGATGAGAAAGAGATAGAGAGTCTGATACCTGCAACAAAAGGTCTTTTGAAGTGAATAAAACGAGCATGGGTTCTTCAAGATAGGACAAATCTTCCAGCACTTCTACGAGAGCCTGAGCATAGTCTTCTTGAGAGGTTTCTGTCACCAATGGAAAATCCTTGACGACCAAAATTTCTTGATTTTCTTGAAAATTCTCATCCAGTCTGTCAAAAGCTGCATGCGGAAATCCCATTAGTTCTGGTAAAGATACTCTGCTACTAATTTCCAAGGTTGCAGAGACAGCTAAGAGTTGACAACTCTCTGGAAAAATTTCAGAAAAGAGCAGACGTTGATTGCGACTGGAAGAAATGACAACCTTCTTGCTAGACAAGTCTGAGGCTGATAGCCAAAATTCTCCATCAGTGCAGAAAAATCGCTGATAGTCCTGAAAACCTTGAACTTCTAACTCTGAGAAATCCTGTTGGAGCTGTGCCATTGTTGTCGCAGGGCACATTCTTCGTTTGCCAGATAGGAACTGGTCCATCAAGTGACAAAGCTCAAAGCGAATACTCTCCATCAAGCGTCTCTGAAGCGTCCCTTCTTCTCGAACTAAGGCTTGATATAGCTGGTCTACTATGTCGTTTAAAACGAAACTCTTTTGTAAAAGATTTTCCAAAGTTAGTAAGATCTTCTGGGCCTCATCCAAAGATCAAGAGACGGCCCTCTAGTAGACTGGGATCATCCTCAAGTCGGGTAACGAGATAAGCATGATTGGTCACAAGTAGCTGGCAAGAGCGAGCCTTTTTCTGACCTCGTCTCCAAAAATCCTCTAGCCAAAAGAGAGAGCTTTGGGAAGATGCCATCATGAACCAAGTTTGGTAAAAACTGCTGGTAACGGTAAAGCTGACCAATTTCGTCTAGGTCCCCCGTTTCTGTCTCGGTTAACCAAACCAGGAGTTGCATCTTAAATCGAGTGTACAAACGATTGGATTCTTCTTCCTCTAGTGCTGCATGAAAGGCATCTAGTTTTCAGAGTAATTCTGTGGTCCTTTAAGACTATGAATCGAGATATGGAAAAGATCTCTTCTAGTCTTTTGAGCCTCTTCTTGCATCACTTGATTTTGTAGAACTTTTAGTCGGAACACTGAGGAGGATTCCCTCTTTCGTTTCTCAAGTGACAAAGGCAGGCAGACAGGTAACCATAGGTTTTTCCCAATTCCAGTCTGAGCCTGAACAAAAGGCAATTTTCTCATTCTGTAGAAAAATCTTGAACCTTTTGAGCAAAAGCTGTCTTGTGGACTTCTATCTTCCAAATCTAACAAGGCAATATTGGTTTGGAAAATCTTTTGAGAGTTTACGTGGAGAAAGGGCTGGCTTTTTCTTTTTCTTAAGAATAAAGCCTTGCACCTCTACCAAATCATGCTCAACGAGGATGGACTGCTTTCTGATAAACTTCCTCGATGACTAGATAAGACTCATATAATAGACCATCTGACAAACTTAACAAGCGCTCCAACAAGCCTTTAGGCAGTCCAAACATTTTTTGTCGCATACAAAGAAAGAGCTCTGCTGTTGCTTGGGCATCTGATAGGGCCGTATGGGCTTGTTCTAGAGGAATTCCCCAACTCTTGACAGAGAATGCCGAGATTATACTTTTTCAAGCTGAGGGATAAAATACTTTGAGCCAACTCAACTGTATCGATACGAGGCGTGCGCAATTCATAACCCTCAAAAAAGAGGAATTCTGCCAATAAGTTAGCATCAAACTGAACATTGTGCGCAACAAAAATACCGTCTTTGACCAGTTCAAAAATCTTTTCAGCCACCTGAGAAAACTCTGGAGCCTTTGCCAAACGTTTATCAGTCAAACCCGTTAATTCTTTGATATGAGAATCCAAGCGTTCATGAGGGTTGACATCAGTAGCATACTGTTCAACAATCTCACCATCTTCAATGACTACAATTCCCACTTGGATGATTTTTGCCTTGCTTCCGGTACTTGTAGCTTCTAAATCTACAACTACGTACCGATTATTTCTAAAATTCATCACTAAAAATTATATCAAAATTTGCACCATTTGACACCCCTGAACTTTATTTGAAGAGTCAAGTTTCTTGCAAGATTCGAAAAAAAATGATTGAATTGAATTGTAGAAAAGGAGGGAACTCATGAACCCATTAGATTTGTTTAATCAAGTAAAAGAACTCATTGAGAACAAAGATTTTTCTGCAGCAAAAACTTTTGTTGAAGAAAACAAGGATCAACTCGGTGAGTACCTAAGCCAAGCACAAGCTTTGGTTTCAGGCTCAGAAGGACTTGACGGTCTTGTAGATAAGGTCAAAGGCCTCTTCTAATCATCAAAAGACACCTGAAAAAATCAGGTGTCTTTTTGTATTTTTTTCATGAATGCAGGAATATGTTGACTAATCGTGGTTGGCAGAACTACAAAGTTGTCCTCAGCTAGTTCTTGGGCAATTGCTGAATGTAGATAGGTCGCTACTGTCACTCTTTCATAGAGGCTAACTTGAGGAAATTGACCAGCAAAACCAGCAATCATCCCAGCCAGAGTATCACCCATTCCCCCAGTCGCCTGATAAGGGCCGCCAACACTCAACTGATAACAATCAGTTTGACCAGCTTGCCAAATTCGAGTAGCAGGACCTTTTTGAACTAGAATCGTTCCTGAAGGAAATCTCTTCAAAGCCTCTCCTGTTTCCTCAGCTCCTTGGGAAGTCAAATCTAAGCCTGACAAGACTTGCCATTCCCTTTGGTGTGGAGTTAAAACAAGTTTAGCTTTGGGAAATTTCATTCCCGTCTTCGCTAAAATGGATAGGGCGCCACCATCCAGTATGAGGGTCTGGTCTTGATTTGAATGATGAAAGACTGTTTGGAGAAGCTCTTCTCCACGATCATCATCCACTAATCCAGGTCCTACCAAGACAACACTTGCTTTCTGTAACTGTTGCTCAAGTAACTGCTTATCACCAAGGTCAAAAGCCATAGCCTCTGGCAGATGGCTATGTAGAGCTAAAATATTCTCTTTATCCGTTGCTACTGTCGCCAAGCCTGCACCGCTTCTAACCGCCCCTAAAGCAGCCATAACAATCGCTCCCCCATAGGGATACGTTCCCTCCAATCAAGAGAAGACGACCGTAGTCTCCCTTATGACTAGAACGAGGACGCTCGATAATCACTTTTTTTAGTAGAGCTTGATCAATGACTTTCATACACTACTCCTTCAACTTAACCTTACCATGTAGTACTTGATTAACCTTAATATTCCAAGCCTGTAACCCTTCTCCCTCATAGTCTAGGTAAATCACTCTATCTTGTAATTGACAAGGAATCAAACCTTCAAAACAAGCCTTATCTTTTGAAGGAATAACACACAAATGAAAAAAGGTATCCAAATCTAAACTATCTCTTACCTTCGCAACATGATAGCCATCAAATATATAACCTGGTGCTTGAATTAATTCTTCATACAGAAAATGAAAACTAACTCCAGGAATGAACTTTTCTTGCAATTCCTCCTCAGACGGTGCCCGTCCTAACAAACGCTCCATAGCGAGTCGGTAACCCGAAGTCGTATTAGACCATCCGAACATGATATAGTCAAAATAGTCTGCTGGATCAGAAGCTGCATTACGACTATCTGTAACTAGCTCAGCCCCACTTTTACCAAATACTTTAACCGCTGACATGAGTTTTCCAGTCTGAAAAATAGCCTGAGCCACTTCAACTGTACAAGTATGACTACAATAATCTGAAGTAACCAACTTCCTCTGGATATCATAGGTAGAAGCTACAAGGCGATGACTTGGTCTGTAGGGAGGAAAAAAGCTATGCTCTTGCAAGTAATCATGAATTTGTTTATTTAATTCAAGATTCTCACATTCCACAATGGTCTGACGACGATGGTCCTGTTCGTAAGCAATAAACTTTGCTAGCTTCTCCAATTCCCATTCTTTAATCTGAGGATAGTTTTCAAGAGCAAATTGATACATCCCATCCCACTGAAGACTAAAATCTGCATTACAAACTTTTTACAATCATGGTCCTTCTCCTCACATTCTCTTACTTTCTATTATACACCTCACTACCCAATTAATAAAGAGAGTGGGACAGAAATCGGTAATTCGTTAGAATTCGATTTCGTCGTCCCACCTCCGCACAGTTGAGTAGGGCTGTAAAAGCTTATGAAATCAGCGTAATAGAGCCCACTCAACCACTGCGTCTTGAACTGCACTCCAAAGACAATTGAGAGGCTAGGATTTTTGTCCCAGCCTCTTCTTTTATAACGATTTGCTTTTTCAGAGCTATGAGTTATCAACCTTACTTTTCTTTACGTTTAACTGTTAGTAGTGCCACTGATAAAACAAGACTGAGACTTGCTAGGAAGGCAGCTGTATCAGATTGACTTTCACCTGTTTCTGGAAGTCTTGCTGAATCTACTTTCTCTGAAGCATTTTCAAGGACCTCACCCATTAGCTGCTGGGTCCATGATCTAGTTCTACTGGTTTTACTGGTTCTTGGTTTTGTTCTTTATAGACAATCGCATAAAGTCCCTAGATCTTTTGGTGACAAATTCAACCATGTCACCTACAAGTGTCACCTTTTTGAACCTGCAAGCCTTGATCTAAGCTCATGTGATAAACCTCTTGAACCTGACCCTTTGACTGGCAATCTCACTAGGACAGCACCCTTTGAGTTCAACTTCTTGGTTGTCTTTATCTAGCAATTTCACTTGATAAGCATCGTAGTGCTTTACCAGCTAATTCTTGGCGTAGAACCTTTTGAACTTGAAGCTTGAGGTCTTTAGATAACTCTTCAGTTAGCCCTGCTACCAGAACTCCAGTTTCCTTATCAGTTAAGATTTGAACCTCTGCAGCTGGTTTTATCCAGACTTGGGTGCTGGCTCATTTCCCACTGTAGCCAATGTTCCTGTGTATTCTGGCAGCTCGTTCTTGGCTGCTTCCACAGCATTAACGCCACCTGTAAATTCTGGGGCTTCATTCTTAGCGGCTTCTACTGCATTGACACCACCCTCAAATTCTGGGAACTTCTACTACTGGAGCTGGTTCGTCACCTACTGTGCCGATTGCATCTGTGTATTCTGGCAACTCATGCTTAGCAGCTTCTACTGCATTGACACCACCCTCAAATTCTGGGACTTCTACTACTGGAGCTGGTTCGTCGCCTACTGTGCCGATTGCATCTGTGTATTCTGGCAACTCATGCTTAGCAGCTTCTACTGCATTGACACCACCCTTGAATTCTGGGACTTTCTACTACAGGTGCTGGATCGTCACCTACTGTGCCGATTGCAGCTGTGTACTCTGGTAACTCATGCTTAGCTGCTTCTACTGCATTGACACCACCCTCAAATTCTGGAACTTCTACTACCGGAGCTGGCTCGTCGCCTTTACTTGATGTCGGTGCTGGCTCTTCTACCGCTTTTTGATAGAAAGTAGTCATTTCGTAGAACTCTGGTTCTCCACCTTCCCAAGAAACTTTTACATCGAGAATCCGTGGATTTTTTCCTGAAAGGGCAAAGGTTTGGAAACTTGATTTCACTTCACCTAAATTTTTCCAAACTGATTCACCAGCTTCATTCAAGGTACGAACTTGAACATTTACTTTTGCACCTTCAGGCAAGTCAGCAATCAAGCGAACATGATTTACCTTGGTTTCTTCAGATAAATGATAAACAAGCTCTCCTTTATCTTCAGTAGTTGCATAGCTTGTCAAGACATTTCCGTCAGTCATATTTTTCTTCAGGTTATCCGCTTCTTCGCTACCAGTTCCTGTCACTGTAGGATTATTTTCAGGATTGATAAATTCACCATCATTGATCACGATTTCGCTAAATCCTACAAAACGAGCATTATAGTTCGCTGTAAAGAGAACACGCATAAACTTAGCGGTTACAGGTTGATCCAGAATACCTTCAATATAACGGTTGCCTGGGTTGGCAGAATCATGTTTCCAGCCGTCGGTCAAGGAATTATCACGAATTTCATTTTTCCACACCATCTCCGACTGTTACAACATCCGTCCAATTCTTACCATCTTCACTGACTTGAATCTTACCATCACGCAAATAATTACGCTGAGCATCCTGAATATAGGCACGAATCTTCTTGACTTGACGAGTTGTGCCTAGTTTCATGACAATTTCCCCGTTTTTACGTTGGTAATCAGAAAATTCTACAAAATTATTAAAGTCCCCATCAAACAGTTGACCTAAATTGTGAATGCGACGAACATCATTAGCACCATAATATTGGTGAATACCCATAGTGGTTGATAAGAGTTCAGTTGGGTCCACTTCTTTTGTATTAACGACTAATTTTCCAGTAGGAAGCGCTTGGTCCTTATCTGTCTTGTTCACGATGCGAACATAGCGCACCAAGGCGTGTTCTGGAAGTTGGTCAGCGCTCATCCATTCCACTTCATTTGCTGAATATTCCAGCGTCAATCCTGTTTCTCCTGCACCTTCAAGTGCAATTGAACTAGCTTCATGGAGGCGATCCAATTTCAAGCCAAGATAGCCATTTGCTGGAAGATGATTCCCTTGAGGTAAGGCCATTTCATAACGACCACGACTGTCCACTACTGGTGTTTCCTTCAAACTGTCGACATTGGTGACGGTCAAATCAGTATTTGGTGTATCAACGTCAACTCTAAAGTCCGCAATTCTCCACCATTTGCTGAGAAGTTGTGTATTACGGACACGAACATGTTGGGCTGTGAAGTTTTGGCTAATATCTGAAATTCGATCCCCAGCTAAGGTCTGAAGGGTCTTCCAGTTTGTACCGTCTGTAGAATATTCGATGATACCAGCTGCTAGTTTGTCACCTTCCCTTGAACTAGATGAACATGTTTCACTTTCTTAGCTCCACCCAAGTCCATTTGAACCCAAGCATTTTCTGGAGTCACATTTGTTTGATTGGCATGAGCCATCATAGATTCGGTGTTATCTTTGCCATCTTGCATTTGAAGTACACTGGTTCCATATTTGTAAACCAGGTTTGGACTTAGGGTAATGGTTCCTTTTACCTTCTTGCTTCCAAGTTCGAGCGGTCTATTAACAGCAATTTCACGCATGGCAAGCCAAGCATTATCCTTCTTAGCAGTGGCACGCATGCGAACTGCTTGAGCCGTAATATCAAGATTGGTAAATTCAAGCGTACGTTCTCTACCTGTGTAGGCTGGACTTGTGAGAGCCACCCAGTCCCCTTGCTCATTTTGATACTCGACAAGGGCATTTCCAAAGGTATAATTATCAGCGGTCTTTGTCCCTGTTGCAAAACCTAGTGTATGGACCTTAATGGCTTTATTGAAACGAAGTCCTACATAATCATCTCGTTCAATAACGGTTGTCGTCTTAACAATCGCATGAGTATCCAAGTCGCCATCTGTTACTTCTGCAAGACCTCCTTCAATCCCCGCACGGTTGGTAATAAAGGTGGTCACAAGTTTATCTGGATGTAGCATGGTCTGAATATGTGTTGCCAAGTATTCCTTTAAGTTATTGATAAATGGACGAATATGTTGCACTCCAAACTCTGCCCGTTCATAATGGTCTACATAGAAGAAGGAATAACTAATGGACTGATCGTAATACTTAACCCCAGCATAGTAATGTTCCCATACTTTAGCATCATTCTTTTCAGCCAGACCTTCTGTCGCTGTCAGCAAGGCTTCTAAAGCATCCATCTGGTCCACTGTATTATCTAACCAGTAGTGGATTTGGTCAATAAGCTTCTTGTCCCCTTTTTCTTTCAGAAGGAGGGCGTCAGCCTTCAAGTTTGCAAAGATACCCTTTAATTCTTTTCTCTCTGCGTCTACGTTTTGACCAGCCTTCAATTTATTATAGAAGTCTGTCAATTTAGGTGCAAGTTCAACAGATTCCTCCAATTTTGTAACATGTGGAGGGCGGTTTTGGTTGCGCATATGCTTACCAAGTTCACGAAAGGCTTTTGATACATCACTTTCCTCAAAATTTCCATTGACCACATAGTTAAAGGCCATATCATTGATTTTTTCAGCTTCTTCCGCACTTCTCCATTGCTTCCAACCATACTGAGCCACATCAAAGAGGGCTACCTTTGAAGCTTCGGATTGTTGCATCGGATTTAGCATGATGCCCTGAGCCAAGGACAAATCAACATTGGGATGTAAGAATTTTTCACCACCTCCCAGAATCAAGTGTTGCTTGGTATTATCATTACAAGGCCAGTTAATCCAGAAATGAATCGGACGATACTTCTTGCCACCTTCTGTCAAATTCTTCTTCAAATTTGTTAGGAAGGTTTGGTCAACTGCCCCCCATACCTTACCCCCTGTTAGGGTTAAATGAACCGTTTCTGGAAGGCGTTCGTTGAGCGTACGAAGTTCATCTTCTGTCCCTTGTCCCATATACCAGGCTGGAACGAAAATCATATCTTTACGAAGGCCGCTGTATTTTGTTTCTTGTTCAGTTAGCCAATTTGTCAGGTCGGTCATTAACCGAACATAACTATTGTAGCCACCAGCAGGCCAGGCCGCATCATCAGCTAGAACCCCAAATTCACGCACACCTGCATCCAGCAATTGGGTGAATTTCGCTTTGATGACATCTAAATCTTTTTTATATAAATCATCCGTATCAAAACGCATCTTATTATGCATAAATGGATGGATGGTCCATACATAGCGAGTCTTTGTTTCATTCCCCACACGAGCTAGATCACGAATCTCTGCCATTTTTTCTTCTGGATAGAGTTCACGCCATTTAGCATTGTGATAGGGATCGTCTTTTGGAGCAAAAAAGTACTGAGTTAGCTTCAAGTCGCCACCATAGCGCATCAACTCCTCACGGTTTTCCTTGGTCCAAGGATTTCCATAATAGCCCTCGATAAAGCCACGATTCTTCACTTCTGCATAGTCTTCTACTGTCACATCTCGAAGAACTGGGACAGGACTCTCCTTCAACATTTGTTTCAAGGTTGTTAGTCCAAAGAAGACAGCATCGGTATCCTTTCCGACGATCGAAATTTTATTGTCCTTCACGCGCAAGACATAGGCATCAATTTTATCGTATAATTCAGACGAAATATCTTGGACTTCTTTCTGCCAGAGGAGCTTTCCCACGCACTCCAAGGAAAATGTTGGTCGCCCCTTCTGTAGCTTTTGTACTGGTAGTGTAAGACACATTACTAGCTTGGAGAACTTCTTTGGCACGGTTACGTGTATAAATATCTAAGCCATCGCTAAAGACAAGATTTACCTTTCCTTCTAGAGCAGTGACCCCATCGCCATAAGTTACCTTTTGAGGTCTTGGGAATACCGTATATTCTTTTTTTGCTACTTGAGATTTTGCGGCATCAATTTCTCCTTTACTTGCAGGTTTATCCGTCGTGAATGTATCAGCTTTTTCCACCGTTCCATTTACTTCAGCTGGTTTCGTAGGTTCTGTTACTGCATTGGTTTCAGTAGGAGCTACTTCTGTAGAAGCATTGTCGACGGTTGTTACTCCCTTCTCTACTGTAGAATTTTTAGTTTCTACTGGTTTTGAAGAAGTTTCTTCAGGAGCTTGGGACTTAGTAGCTACCTCTTCCACTTTAGTAGCTGAAACTAAGTCTGCCTCTGCACTTTTAATAGCGCCTGCCAATTCTGGTGATAACTTATCCTCTGGTGGAAGCTGTGTAAGACTTGTTTCTGCTTCTAGTGCGGGCTCTGTCTCTGCAGCTTGTACCATGCTGGCTCCAAAGATACTCGCACCAACCATTACTGAAGCTGCTCCTATTGCAAATTTTCGAATGCTATAATGACAACGTTTCTCAAAAAATTGATGATCCATCTTTCTTCTATTCCTTTCCTCCAACCACTCATCTAAGCGGTTTCATCCCTATTTTAAAAAATGGAGAGAACCAAGAGGTCCTCTCCATATGGTTGTAGCATTTTTTTCGATCCTATCCACTGGGATAGTCCAAGTATTTCTACAATCAATCAGCAATGTAGAGTTCCAAACTCTATTTTTCTTTACGTTTAACAGCTAGTAAAGCCACTGATAAAACAAGACTGAGACTTGCTAGGAAGGCAGCTGTATCAGATCGACTTTCACCTGTTTCTGGAAGTCTTGCTGAATCTACTTTCTCTGAAGCATTTTCAAAGTTTTCTCCCTTAACTGCTGGTTCATGACCTTGTTCTACTGGTTTTTACTGGTTCTTGGTTTTTGTTCTTTATAGACAATCGCATAAAGTCCTAGATCTTTGGTGACAAATTCAACCATGTCACCTACTAACGTCACCTTTTTGAACCTGCAAGCCTTGATCTAAGCTCATGTGATAAACCTCTTGAACCTGACCCTTGACTGGCAATCTCACTAGAACAGCACCTTTGAGTTCAACTTCTTGGCTTTCTTTATCCAACAATTTCACTTGATAAGCATCGTATTGCTTACCAGCTAATTCTTGGCGTAGAACCTTTTGAACTTGAAGCTTGAGGTCTTTAGATAACTCTTCAGTTAGCCCTGCTACCAGAACTCCAGTTTCCTTATCAGATAAGATTTGAACCTCTGCAGCTGGTTTAACAAGGCTTGGTGCAGGCGCGTTCCCCACTGTAGCCACTGTTCCTGTGTACTCTGGTAATTCATTCTTAGCAGCCTCTACTGCATTGACGCCACCTGTAAATTCTGGGACTTCATTCTTAGCTGCCTCTACTGCATTGACACCACCCTTGAATTCTGGGATTTCTACTACTGGAGCTGGCTCGTCGCCTACTGTGCCGATTGCAGCTGTATATTCTGGCAACTCGTTTCTTTAGCGGCTTCTACTGCATTGACGCCACCCTCAAATTCTGGGACTTCTACTACTGGTGCTGGATCGTCGCCTACTGTGCCGATTGCTTCTGTGTATTCTGGCAACTCGTGTTTTAGCGGCTTCTACTGCATTGACTCCGCCCCTCAAATTCTGGGCACTTCTACCACTGGAGCTGGTTCGTCACCTACTGTGCCAACTGCATCTGTATATTCTGGTAACTCGTTTTTGGCGGCTTCTACTGCATTGACACCACCTTCAAATTCTGGAACTTCTACTACTGGAGCTGGCTCGTCGCCTACTGTGCCGATTGCATCTGTGTATTCTGGCAACTCGTTTGTTTAGCTGCTTCTACTGCATTGACGCCGCCCTCAAATTCTGGGCACTTCTACCACTGGAGCTGGCTCGTCGCCTACTGTGCCGATTGCATCTGTGTATTCTGGCAACTCATTCTTAGCCGCTTCTAGCAGCATTGACGCCGCCCTCAAATTCTGGAACTTCTACGACTGGAGCTGGCTCGTCACCTTTGCTAGTAGTAATGACAGGTTTGACCTTAACTTCAACAATTCGATCTTGCGCCTCAGTCGTATCTGTATGAACAGTTGTACGGTTAGATCCTAAGACCTCAACATAATCAACTCTTTCACCGTTCTTACCTTCTGAGATTACACGACGTTCATCTTGAGCTAAAGTCATTGTTTTTCACGGATGATTTCCTTTAAATGGAATTTCGAGTCTTGACAACTTCTAGACTTGGTCGTTCGAGAACAGGACTTTGGTCACCTTCTTCAGGAACTATACGGTGACTAGGTTTGAAAGTGAATACGATATTCCTTGACAAGACTACCATCCTTAGCAAGAAGACGGACAAGAGTAGGAAGGTTATCCTGACTAGACTCAACAACCGTTGTCACACCGTGACCACTTGCTTGAGCAGTCACCTGTGGTTTAGTGCCATTTAAGCTCACTGTATAATCTGAAACCGCAGGATCAAAAGTTTTCAATGCTTTTCCAGCAACCGAAATAGTCACTGAAGGAGTTTCCTCATCGTTTGCTTTAGCAGGAGAGTAAGCACTAAACTCGACCATTGCAAGACCATTAGTTGTGGATTTACGAGTCATACGTGCGCGAATAGCGGTTGTCTGAATCGGATCAAAGGTAAATTCGATTGGCTTACCAGCCACGATTTCTCCAGATGCCTTATAAGGAATTTCTTGCCAGTTTTCTGCCTTGTTAAATGGATGATCCGCATTTTCTTCATAACGAGAAATGGTGCTTGGTTCTGTATAGGCAGGACCAACATATCTTTCCAGTACCATTTTTGCTGGTGCGTCTGTTCCACTGTCTTTAAAGAACTGAATAGCTACTTTTCCAACAGACTGAGGTGTAATCTGACCATTCTTCTTAAAGAGAATTCCCACAGATGTTTCTTGGTCTTTCGGAGTACGAGACCAGTTAGTCCAACGTCCATCCTCGTTAAAGTGCCCATCGTTGATATAGAAAATCTTATCCCGAGAAGCTGCTTGTGTATCATTTGTAGTAGATGCAAAGGCTTTAGAATCAGTCTCATTATTGTTTGCATTTTCTGAAATGACTTGATTACCTTTTGTAACAACTGTTACTTGCATCTTGGTTGTTAAGTCTGTTCCTAGAACATGACCAAGCACTTCAAAGTTACCTTCTTGGGCAGTCGCATGTTCTGGAATTGCATCCCATTGGACAGCAAGTTTAGCTTTAACCCAGCCATCTTGTGATGGATAGTAGACTGTTACTTCGGCAGGCAATTGAAGTTGATCGCCAACATTCAAGGTCTGGGCACTATTTTCCGCAGCTACTGGTTGTGTTGACTCTTTTTCGTCATCACGGAAGATGCGATATTCTTTCAAGATGGTTCCGTCTTCTGCTTTCAAGATAAGGCGTGTCGCACCTTTTTCACTTGTTGCAGGAACAACTGTCACCACACCGTTGTTGCTGGCTGTTGCAGTGATTTCCTTGCTTGCTTGAGGAATATAATACTCTGTCTTAGATGGATTGAAATGTTCAAGCTTCTTGCCATCTACTTGGATAGAAATTTCTGAGCTGGTAGCACTTGGAACCTTACTTCCTAAAATAGTGATTTCTGTCAAACCAACACCAGCAGTTTCCATCTGCTTTCTTCATACGCATACGAACAGCATAAGTTTCAACCTTATCAAATGTAAAGTGGTTGGTTTGACCTGCAGATAATTGTCCTGGAGCTTTGAGATGTTCAACCTCTTTCCAGTTGGCAGCATTGTTAAATGGATGGTTGGTCTCACGCTGAGCATTATTGACATCATTTGGAAGATCTGGAACTTCTTGACCGACATAGTATTCAATAACATATTCTTTTGGAAGTCCGATTGCCCCGTCTGTATAGAAATCAACTGATAGATTGTCTACAAAAGCGTTTTGGTCAAATCACCAGAGTTACCAAACAAGATAGATGCCCAGTCATTATCAGTACCTGTTTGCCATGTAGTCCATCGATTCTTGACATCTGTATTGGCTCTTGAAACTGTCAAGTCGTTCAAGGTATTTGCCGAATCGTCCCCACCAGTATTGGATACGATAGCAGCTGGCAATTGTGAACCTGTCCATTGTTTCGAGATATTATTTCCAGCAACAACTTGACTAGAAACACGAACATGAGCCTTGGTAGTCAGATGGCTACCCACTAATTGACCCTTGATTTCATAGATACCTTCAGTCTGACTAAAGTTTTCAGGAACCTTATCCCAAACGACATCTTTATAGACAGTTGTTCCATTAGAATGATAAGCACGGACACTAGCTGGCAATTGAACAGTTTCACCCTTAGGTAGAGTTAAACTGATTTCTTCTGCAACCTGCAAACCTTCAACAGTTACATTTGCTACAGCTTCAATATCTGTACCTTCGACATGACCTTTAAGGGTAAAGCTATGATAGTAACCAAGTTCTTTGGCATCTACCTTGTCCCAAGTTACAGCTACCTTACGAGGCAAGCCCTTTATCAAATTCTGCTCCGATTTGATCAGGCAAATTCGGTTGCTGATTGATATCTGTAGAGATAGACACTGGATGAAGCTTTGACAATTTTCTTGTCTACTGTATTTTCTTTTATCACAAGTTCAGTTGCTACAGACTGAGTCTTATCAGTTTGATTGTCAATACGAGGAGTGAGGGTTACACTACCTTTCTTGTAAAGAAGCAAGTTCTGACCATTTACCTCCAGATGACCACCATCAGCTGACTTAGCTTCCAAATGGATATCTGACGCTGAAAATTCAGTCTGTGAACCATCTTCATAATGACCAATGACATGATAAGGGAGAACTTGGTCTTCTGTTGCATTTTCTTTACCTTCTACACTTACTTCCAAGCGTGTCAAGGCAGGCGCTTCTTTCACAAATTGAATCAAGTAAGTTTGAACTAAATCGCCCTTCTGGTCACTCAAGAATACAGAAGCCTGATAATCATTAGCTGCTGAAGCTTGTTGAACTGTTACCTGATAGCCAGTAGTTTGTGCACCAACACTTGGGATTTTAGCAGTATAAGGAAGGGATACTCGGTAGTAGGTCTTTCCAGGCTCAAAGTTTTCAAGAGTCTTATCTCCAACTGTGAGACCTGTAACAGTACTTTCTGTTTCCTGATCACTTGCGATAAAGGTTGCTGTCACCTCATAGTCATTTCCAACTAATTTACCAGTTGCTTCAGTACGTCCACCTTCTTTTGTCAAGGCATCAGGATCTTTCAAGGTCCAAGAAACGACATCCGCATCAACCAAGTTACCATCTGACAAAACAGCCGTTACAGTTTTATCCAAATCTTCTGCAGCTGTACCAACTGGCACAGTTGCTACCTTAGGCAACCACTTATCAAGCGCAACGACCTTAACAAGGGCTTCAGCCTTAGCTTCGAGTCCTTCCACACTACCAAGGACTTTTTTCTCACCAGCACTTGCTAAGGAGATCTTCTGGAATATCCCAAGTCACTGTTTTTTCTTCGACACTACCATCGCTATAAATAGCTGTCACAGTTTCTGGCAATTTAGGATTTTCACTGACATCAGTTCTTGCCTTAACAGGGGCAAAAGCGACAAAGTGACGGTTTTCTTTCTTACCTGAAACAGTTGTGACTGTTGCTTGATCAGAAGCTAAACCTGCAGAATCTGCAAAGAGGGTAAATTTCCCTTCTTTTTCAGTGGATTTAACAATGACAACACCTTTACCATTGAAGGCTTTTCTTTGCCATGTACCATCTTTCTGAGCTTTATAACGTTCACGACTAGCTTGTTCTCCATTGTCCACACCAACAATTTGTCCTTGGCCATGAAGATTGAAATGAACAAGATTATTGGCAGTTGGAACGACATTGCCATCTTCATCAACGATTTCATAATGGATATAAGACAAATCTTTTCCGTCTGCAGTGATGACATGTTCTTCCTTGGTGAGTCGAACTCTAGCTGGTTCCCCTGCTGTTGTCACACTATCACGCGCAATCTCTTTGCCATTTTCATCACGAGCAATAGCAGTTAAGGTACCTGGTTTATAGTCAACCAACCACTCAAGATACAATTCACTTGGTTTAGCTCCCTCGTGATAAGGGCGACCATCTTCAGTTGTTTTCTTAACAAATTCTTTCTTACCAAGGGATTCGTTGTTCAAGAACAATTCTACGCTAGCTGCATTTGAGAAGGTCCGAACTGGAACCTTACCATTGACCAGCATATTACGTTCTTTAAGCGTTTCTTCAGTCCAATTCCAGTGAGGCATGATACGAACAGTTGGTTTTTCTTTGGCACTATACCATTCACTACGGTAGAGATAAAAATCATTCTTAGGCAAGCCTGCCGTATCAATGATACCAAAATAAGAGCTTTTTACTGGTGTATTATCTTGGTTATGCCATGGTGTTGGTTCACCGATATAGTCAAAACCAGTCCAGATGAACTGACCTGCATAGCCAGCACGATCACGGTCAAAAGTCCAAGATTCAGTAGCTGTTCTACCCCAGGCTACACGGTCATTACCATAGTCTGACTGTTCATAGTGACGATTTGGACGATTGTCGTGCCAGAGTAAATGAGCAGGGATCAAAAATAAGAATCACGAGTTCGAGTTGCTGAAGAAGTTTCAGAACCGTAAATCAACCAGTCTGGATGGGCTTTACGAACTGCATCATAATTACGCTCACCATAGTTCATACCAACAGCATCCATGATTGCTGCTAATTCTAAGAACAAGCCTGTAGAAGCACGACTGAATTTATTTTCACCCATAGTCACATAGCGTTCTGTATCAATTGCTTTGATGACAGCTTTCAAACGCTTGGCTGTTTCTAGTGAACGTTTTTCCACCATCAGCCCTCATCCACTTCATTACCGAGCGACCACATGATGATTGAAGGATTATTTTTTTATCTCGTTCAACCATGGTTCTTAGATCAAAAATCAGACCATTTTTTTCTCCCTTCTTGGCTTCTGGGTGAGTTGCATCTTGGTCAAAGAAACGTCCATAGTCATAAGTTTTTCTTGCCACGATACCAAGTATCAAAGGCTTCTTCTTGGACCAAAAGTCCTAGACTAGCAGCAGCATCTAGCAACTGTGGACTTGCTGGATTGTGAGTCGTACGGATAGAGTTAACTCCCATATCTTTTCAGGAGTTTTAATTTACGGTAGGTTGCCTTATAGTTTTCTTCTGCCCCCAAGGCACCATTATCATGGTGAATACTAACTCCATGAAATTTCATTCTCTCACCGTTCAGTGAGAAGCCTTCTTTAGCTGTCCAGTTGAAATAACGATAACCAAAAGTATCTTCTGTTACATCAACTAGCTGACCATCTTTATAAACCTTGGTTTTAAGAACATAGAGCTGAGGATTATAACTTTTCGTTGTCCAGAGGGTTGGCTTATTAACCAAAATCGTTTGCTTAAAGTCAGCTGTCTCATTTCCTGACAAATTCTTAGTTACAGAGCGAACTAAATCTGAAACAGCCTTACCTTCCTTGGTAAAAAAATCTGTTGCTCTACAAATACCTTGGCTAGAATCTTGGCAGTGTTTTTAATCTTGCTTTGGATTTGTGTTTCAACATTGCCATCTTTTTGTTCAGCTAATTTTGGAGTTGTAATATGGTTTCCATTTTCAGCCACCTGTACCTTATCACGATAGCTTAAAGTCACATCTCGATAGATACCGCTTCCTGAGTACCAACGACTACTTGGCTGCTTATTAGTAACTTGGACCGCAATGGTATTTTCACTACCATCTTTATTTAAAAATTCAGTGATGTCATATGAAAAATGATTGTAACCACTAGGATAATGACCTACAAATTTACCATTTGACATAGACCTTAGAGTCCATGTAAACACCATCAAAGTTGATCCGAACATCCTTGTCCTTGGCAGCTTCGTCAACCGTGAAGGTCTTACGATACCAGGCAGTACCCCCGTTTAATTGACCACCTTCATTTCGGGCAGGAGACTTGTGGTCAAAATCAAAATAGATACTCCAGTCATGAGGAAGGTTCAACTTAGACCAATCATGAACATCTACATCTTTCTTAGAAAAATCACCCTGAGCGTTTAGTTTAAAATACCAGTCTTTGTTGAAATTTTGTTTTCTTTCCTGTAAAAGTTGGTCTTCTTTTTCCTTCTCTTTTGTCACTTGAGGTAAGTCACTTGCAGAAGCTTTTTCTTCCTTGCTTTTATCGTCCGTTACAGGTTTATTCTGGTTAGTTGTATCTGTATGTTCTTCTCGAACTACTGGCTTTTTCAGCACTTGCTTCTGAAACTGTAGCCTCTTTTCCCATTCACTTCAGTAGCAGGTTTTTTTCAGTTTTTTTCAACTTTGTCTTTTTAGGGCTAACTACTTTTGCTTCCTTTTCTTCCTTAGGACTTGTAGCCTCAGTCATCTTTTCTTCAGTTGCTGGTTTTGCTGCTTCAACCGCATCATTTTCTTCTCCAGTAGCTGAATCTTGTGGGCCATTTTGCTCAGCTTTTGCAATGGCTGCAGCATGATCATCTGGAAGCTTATCTAAAGGTTGAACTTGGTGAATTGTTTCTTCGCTAGGACTAGTTGTTTCGCTTTCCGCAGCTTGCGCTACCTGAAGACCAAAGATACTAGCTCCAATCATGACAGATGCCGCACCAATGGCGAATTTACGAATACTAAAATGACAGCGTTTTTCAAAAAATCTCTTATCCATTAAATCCTGTTTTCCTTTCTTATATATTTAGTAAGCGATTACATTTTTTACTAAAAAATAAACCTCCTCCCAGAACGCCCACTAAATTTTTAGATATAAATATTGTTAACCTTTAATATATCAAAAATAGTAGAGGATTTTTCAATAATTTGTAGAAGTTTTACTGTAATTTTATTAAAATAAGTGCAAGAAAAAAACAAGTTCGTTTTTAGAACTTGTTTCTTCACTATATAAAATCAATGCTTGTATTATCTATCCAAGCTACGCAATGCAGCTTGATAAGTTTGCTCCATCAGCATGGTAATCGTCATAGGTCCTACCCCACCAGGTACAGGGGTGATATGACTAGCAATTGGTTCAACAGCATCATAGTCAACATCGCCACAAAGCTTGCCATTTTCATCTCGGTTCATCCCCACATCAATGACAACTGCTCCAGGTTTGACAAAGTCAGCAGTCACAAACTTGGCACGACCGATTGCTACGACAAGAATATCCGCCTTAGAAGCTACCTTGGCTAGATTGTGTGTTCGTGAGTGGGTCAAGGTTACAGTTGCATTTTTTGCCAATAAAAGCTGAGCCATTGGCTTACCGACAATATTAGAACGACCAATGACAACTGCATTTTTACCTTCTAAGTCGATCCCATACTCATGAAACATTTCCATAATCCCGGCAGGTGTTGAAGGAATCATAACTGGGTGACCAGACCAAAGACGTCCCATGTTGAGCGGATGAAAACCATCCACATCCTTCTCAGGGTCAATAGCCAATAAAACAGCTTCTTCATCGATGTGTTTTGGTAATGGTAGCTGAACCAAAAATACCCATGCCAAGCTGGATCTTGATTGTATTTGGCAATCAAGTCCAACAATTCCTCTTGGGTAATGGTCTCCGGAACTCGCACGACTTCACTTTGGAAACCTGCAGCTATCGCTGAACGTTCCTTGTTACGTACGTAAACCTGACTGGCTGGATTTTCTCCGACTAAAATAACAACTAAGCCAGGAACCAAACCTGTATCTTCCTTCAATTTCGCAGTCTTTTCAGCCAACTGCCCCTGTAACTTGGCCGCTAGAGCCTTCCCATCAATAATCTGCGTCATGTTTCTTCTCTTTTCTATCAAATATGTTCTATTATATCAAAAAAACGGCTTATCACTCTAACACTTCTTGACTAAGAGACCTTATAGTCTGAAACTATAAGAAAAAGCTCAGTTACAGGACTAGTCATTCTCTTACTGGAAGATAAAGGAACTCCACAGAATAAAGATATTATTTTTTGATTCTGCATCAAAAATAATGTACAATATAAGTAAAGGAAGTCTTACAAAAAAGGAGGATAGACATGTCAATCTTTCATAAATATATACTATTTTTTTATATTTCTTATACTAGCACTATACTCTGATAAGCTTTTTCAAAAAGAACCACCAAGTTTGGAAAATTATTTTCGCAGTATTAGGTATACTTACAAGCATTAGCTTCATGTTTTTAACTAAAATAAAGTAGGAATCAGTGTTTTCTGATTCCTACTTTTTATTATAACTTTAATCTAAACTAAGTAAAGAGTTTTTCTATACTTGTCGAACTATCCACCTAAGAAAAAGTCGAAATGGATATAAATTTACAACTCTTACAAAACCTTACTCAAGAAATCCTTGGTTCTTTGTTCTTGTGTTTGTTCAAAGACTTGCTCTGGGGTTCCGTCTTCGACAACAACCCCATCTGCCATAAAGATGACACGGTCTGCTACTTCACGCGCAAAGCCCATTTCATGCGTTACGATAACCATGGTCATTCCTGACTGAGCAAGTTCTTGCATAACTGCTAGTACTTCCCCTACCATTTCAGGGTCTAGGGCAGAAGTTGGTTCATCAAATAGCAAAGACATCTGGTTCCATGGCTAGACCACGCGCGATAGCAATACGCTGCTGCTGCCCACCAGACAAACTTTGCGGATAGGCATCTGCCTTATCTGGTAAACCAACCTTTTCCAAGAGCTCATGGGCTCTCTTTTCAGCCACTTCCTTACTTTCGCCTTTTGTCTTAATAGGAGAAAGCGTGATGTTTTCCATCACTGTCATATTTGGGAAGAGATTGAACTGTTGGAAAACCATTCCCATCTTTTCACGCATGGCAAAAAGGTCATTTTTCTTATCCGTAATGTCCACTCCTTCAAAGATAACCTTTCCTTTTGTAGCTTCTTCGAGGAGATTCATAGAGCGAAGGAGGGTTGACTTACCGCTACCTGATGGTCCGATAATGACTACTACTTCCCTTTTTTGATTTCAAGATCAATTCCCTTTTAAAAACTTCATTCTTTCCCAAAGTTTTTTTATGAAGGTTTTCAATTTTTAATTAGCGTTTCAGTCATTATTTCTTTCTCCTTGTCCCATACGATTTTTCAAAAAGCTTTCAAGGCTAGTGTCAAGATAGAGGTCATAATCAAGTAGTAAAAGGCTGCAAATAAGAGTGGAGTTAAAGGTAGGTAGGTGGTTGTTGACACCGTAGTAGCTCCATTCCATAATTCCATGACACCGATTGCTGACAAGAGCGAGCTATCCTTTGATAATGGTAATAAACTCATTTCCCCAAGGCTGGTAAAGATATTCTTGATAGCCTGTGGCAAGATGACATAGCGCATAGCATTTTTGAGGGACGAATACCTAGAGAGTAAGCTGCCTCTAATTGCCCCTTTTGGAACTGCATTAATCCCAGCACGAACCGTTTCTGATACATAGGCACTCACTATTCATAGAAATGATGATAATACCCTGGAATCAAACCGAGAAAGATCAACATCCCTAAAAATCCCAAATCTGAATCGTCGGAGCATCAATATGCATCAGCGCAAAATGCAATCATAATCTGGACCATCATCGGGTGTTCCACGGAAAATCCCAGATATAAATATTGGCAAATCCAAGCTAGAGGTTTGATTTTTCGAACGTTGAGCAAAGGCCAAGACACACCCTAAAATTGTCCCCAAAAAAAGACAACTAAAAACAGAGATCAAGACTGTTACAAGAGCACTATAGTTAAAAATATGGCAGATATTTTAGGGTAAAAAAAGAAAAAAATTCATAGATACTACTACTTTCTAACTTAAAAACTTGTATAAGGATAACATATTTTGCATAAAAATGCAACTTCTTTTCCTGATATTTTCAATAAATTTTCAAAGAAAACAGAAATAGCGAGAAATCTAAGTTTTTTCTAGTCAAGTAGAGTCTGTTTATGGTAAAATAGTAAAGATAAGAAATGGAGGAGAATCAAAATGGAATCACATTTGGTTAGAATCATCAATCGCTTAGAAGCAATGACAAAAGATGGTGGTAACTTAAAACGTAACTTTGAGCGCGAAGGAGTTGTTGTCGCAGAGGTTGCATTTAACCACGACGAAGAAAATGGCCCAATCTTTACACTTCGTGATGTTGAAGCTCGTGAAACATATACTTTTGACAGCATCGACTTGATTGCGATGGAAATTTACGAACTTTCTATACTAATAGTTGAATAAATGCTGGAGAAGTCTCCTGCTTTTGACCAATGAAAATCCTTTTTGCATGACAAATAGGATTTTTTTCTTTTCTATCCCATATTTTCATCTACAAAAGCTCTTTTACCATTTAGAGTTCTAAGACTCAATCTTTTTACTTGAATTGCCCAATAATCATGATATAATTAAATTATATACTTGTTTGACTATTTTTGACCTTTTAGATTTAGTCAATACGAAGAAAGAAATGAGGTGGCGGTATGCTCTGTCAAAACTGCAAAATCAATGACTCAACTATCCATCTTTACACCAATCTTAATGGACAACAAAAGCAAATTGACCTTTGTCAAAACTGCTACAAAATTATCAAAACAGATCCTAACAATAGCTTATTTAAAGGAATTACAGATTTAAACAACCGTGATTTTGATCCCTTTGGAGACTTCTTTAACGACCTAAATAACTTTAGACCTTCTTCTAATAACAATGTTCCTCCAACCCAGTCAGGCGGCGGATACGGTGGTAATGGTGGTTATGGCTCCCAAAATCGCGGGCCCGCTCAAACACCTCCTCCTAGTCAAGAAAAAGGACTCTTGGAAGAGTACGGTATCAATATAACTGAGATTGCCCGTCGTGGAAATGTCGACCCTGTTATCGGTCGTGATGAAGAAATCATCCGTGTCATTGAAATTCTCAACCGTAGAACCAAAAACAATCCTGTCCTTATCGGTGAGCCTGGTGTTGGTAAGACAGCAGTTGTCGAGGGCCTCGCTCAGAAAATTGTTGACGGTGACGTTCCCCATAAACTTCAAGGGAAAGAAGTCATTCGCCTAGACGTCGTTAGTCTTGTCCAAGGCACAGGAATTCGTGGGCAGTTCGAAGAACGCATGCAAAAACTCATGGAGGAAATTCGCAAACACGATGATATCATCCTCTTTATTGACGAGATTCATGAGATTGTTGGAGCTGGTTCTGCAGGAGATGGCAATATGGATGCAGGAAATATCCTCAAACCTGCCCTTGCTCGTGGCGAACTCCAACTGGTTGGTGCTACTACTCTGAATGAATACCGCATTATCGAAAAAGACGCAGCTCTTGAGCGCCGTATGCAACCTGTTAAGGTTGATGAACCAACAGTTGAAGAAACCATCATTATCCTCAAAGGAATTCAAAAGAAATACGAAGATTACCATCATGTTCATTATACTGATGGGGCTATCGAAGCTGCTGCTACTCTCTCTAACCGTTACATCCAAGATCGTTTCTTACCAGATAAGGCTATTGACCTCCTAGATGAAGCTGGTTCAAAAATGAACTTAACCTTGAATTTTGTGGATCCGAAGGTGATTGACCAACGCTTAATCGAAGCAGAAAATCTTAAAACTCAGGCAACTCGTGATGAAGACTTTGAAAAAGCAGCCTACTTCCGTGATCAGATTGCTAAGTATAAGGAAATGCAAAAGACTAAGGTAACCGACCAGGATACGCCAATCATCAGTGAAAAGACGATTGAACATATCATTGAGCAAAAGACTAATATTCCAGTTGGTGATTTGAAAGAAAAAGAGCAATCTCAACTTATCAATTTAGCGAATGACCTTAAGGCCCATGTCATTGGCCAAGATGATGCAGTTGATAAAATCGCTAAAGCTATCCGTCGTAACCGTGTTGGACTCGGTACTCCAAACCGTCCAATCGGTAGCTTCCTCTTTGTTGGTCCTACTGGTGTTGGTAAAACAGAACTCTCCAAACAACTGGCTATCGAACTCTTTGGTTCTGCTGATAGCATGATTCGCTTTGACATGAGCGAATACATGGAAAAACACAGCGTGGCAAAACTCGTCGGTGCCCCTCCAGGCTATGTTGGCTACGATGAAGCTGGACAATTGACTGAGAAAGTGCGTCGCAACCCTCTACTCACTGATCCTCTTGGATGAGGTTGAAAAAGCCCATCCAGATGTTATGCATATGTTCCTTCAGGTCTTGGATGATGGCCGTTTAACCGATGGTCAAGGTCGCACCGTTAGCTTCAAAGATGCCATCATTATCATGACCTCAAATGCAGGTACAGGCAAAGCTGAAGCTAGTGTTGGATTTGGTGCTGCTAGAGAAGGGCGTACCAACTCTGTCCTTGGGGAATTAGGCAACTTCTTTAGCCCAGAATTCATGAACCGCTTCGATGGGATTATCGAATTCAAGGCTCTCAGCAAGGAAAATCTCCTTCAAATCGTTGACCTCATGCTGGATGATGTCAATAAACGCCTCTCAAGCAATAACATCCATTTAGATGTTACAGATAAGGTTAAAGAAAAACTTGTAGACCTTGGCTATGATCCAAAAATGGGAGCTCGTCCACTCCGTCGTACGATTCAAGACTATATCGAAGATGCGATTACTGACTACTACCTTGAAAATCCAAGCGAAAAAGACCTCAAAGCAGTCATGACTAGCAATGGTAAAATCATGATCAAATCAAAAAATAAATTGGAAACAGTTGACTCAAATGACTAATTCCACATACTAAAAGAATGTTCTTACTTGACAGTAAGAGCATTCTTTAATATGATAGAAAGAAAGCGCACACATAAAGGAGAAATTTATGACAAATCCAACCTTTGGAGAAAAAAAAGAGGGTGTAACCTACAAAACTAGATATGGTGTTTATGCAGTCATTCCTGACTCAGCACATGAAAAGATTATCCTCGTTCAAGCTCCAAATGGTGCTTGGTTCTTGCCAGGTGGCGAAATCGAAGAAGGTGAAGACCACTTTGAAGCTCTCAAACGAGAATTGATTGAAGAATTAGGCTTTACGGCTGAAATCGGTAGCTATTATGGTCAGGCTGACGAATATTTTTATTCTAGCCATCGCGATACTACTACTACAATCCAGCCTATCTCTACGAAGCAACTTCTATCAAGAAGTTCAAAAAAACCCTTTGGAAGACTTCAATCATCTAGCTTGGTTCCCAATTGATGAAGCTATTGCTAAATCCTCAAAACGTGGAAGTCATAGATGGGCTATCTGAAATCTTGGAAAAACAACATCAAATTTAAAGTTAACTTTTCCCAATTTTTTTCCAAAAAAAGTGCTATAATAGACATAGAAACTCAGGAGGAAAACCCTATGAAGCTCATCAACACTACTAATTCTCACTCGCAAACTTGTTAAAAAGTCAGCTGGAGAGCACCGATGCAACACTTGTAGAGGTTTACTCTGCGGGCAATACAGATGTTATCTTTTACCCAGGCACCGCTTCATTATGAAATCCTCATTTCAAATAAACATCGTGCTATCCGCGATAAAAGAGATGGAGAAAAATCCAAGAATTTTTTTCTTAAATCGTAAGATTGACAAGCAAAATATCGATGAAGCTAATATCAAGACCCTCTACTCTGAAAAAAATTGATTGAAATTTCAATTCCTACAAAATAAAACTTAGCAATATTTGAACAGCACCTGAAACTGAGTTTTCAGATCTATATGTCTAACTTCTAGTTTAGAGTGCTTTCTCTTCGAAAATCTCTTCAAACCACGTCAACTACTTGATTATATATGTGATTTCATAGTCTATCTACAACCTCAAAGAGTGTTTTGAGCAACTGCACTTTCTATTGCTCTTTGATATTTCATTGGTATGAAAAGTTTTCTGCACAACTTAGTAAATTTGTATTATTTCGAAAAAATCATTGATATCAAAAACTTTATCTATATATGATTTTACAACATTAAAAAGGAGCTTCTAAATGGAAAAAAATAATATACAGAAAAGCAAGGCTAGACGAATACCAAAAAAATTGGAAAAAGTAGTAGCCGACAGCTTCTTTTGACTATCCATTTTTAACTCTAATCATAGATGATCTCAAGAAACCTGACTACTATCCTGCTTTTTTTAGAACTATTGGAGAGTCTCCTGACTCGCCTCTATATCAAAAGAAGAGACCTGTTTAGTAGCTGAACAAGACGGAGAAATCCTAGCTGTTGCCTTATTACAACAAAATGATTTTTTTCTATCCTATCTTACTTGCTAAATGGTGTAATAAAACTATTTTCGCTACATTAGCCCACGAAATTTTTTTGAAAGTATCTTGATTTAGTAGACCGTTCCGAAGAACATTTGAAAAAATCAAATAGCTTTGACTGGTATTTGATGCTCCTTGCAGTCAATCCATCCGTTAAAGGACAAGGAGTGGGCAGTGCTTTTTCTTAGAGACGCAGTTGAGCCTTATGTCAAATCTAAGGGGTGCAAGCGCTTAGGACTCATTACCAGTACAGAAAAAAATGTTCCATTCTACAAAAAGAACGAATATGTATTACTAGATTTTATGGAGTTAGAGTACGGGACTAAGTCCATTGGGAACTGGGCTTTTTTAAAGAATATCGCTCAATAAATCATAACTAAAAAGGAGTTTAAATCAACTCCTTTTTACTTTATTTAACTGCTTCTTTCAAGGCATCAACCTTGTCCAAGCGTTCCCATGGAAGATCGATATCTGTACGTCCCATGTGTCCATAAGCCGCTGTTTGACGGTAGATTGGACGTTTGAGATCAAGCATTTGGATGATTCCTGCTGGACGAAGGTCAAAGATTTGACGCGCTGCTTGTTCAAGCTTGCTTTCAGCTACTGTTCCAGTACCAAAGGTATCGATACGAACAGATACAGGTTGAGCTACACCAATGGCATAAGCCAATTGAACTTCTGCTTTCTTAGCAAGTCCTGCAGCAACGATGTTTTTTGCAATGTAGCGAGCTGCATAAGAAGCTGAACGGTCAACCTTAGTCGCATCCTTACCAGAGAAGGCACCACCACCGTGACGTGAGTAACCACCATAAGTATCCACGATGATCTTACGACCCGTCAAACCTGAGTCTCCTTGAGGCCCTCCAATAACGAAACGACCTGTTGGATTGATAAAGAATTTAGTCTCATCGTCAAGATAAGAAGCTGGAATCACTTCTTTGATAACCTTGTTAATCACATCTTCATGAATTTGTTCATTGCTCACTTCTGGATCGTGTTGAGTTGAAATAACGACTGTATCCACGCGCACTGGCTGGTCATTTCTCATCATACTCAACAGTAACTTGAGATTTAGCATCTGGACGAAGATAGCTAATTTCACCAGACTTACGAAGTTCTGCCAAACGACGAACCAACTTGTGACTGAGTGAGATTGGCAATGGCATGAGTTCTTCAGTTTCATTAACCGCAAAACCAAACATGAGACCTTGGTCTCCAGCTCCAATCAAGTCAAGTGGATCTTTATCAGCATTTCCACGAACTTCCAAGGCTTCATTAACACCTTGAGCGATATCTGGAGACTGCTCAACAAGTGATGGGTGAACTCCCACCGTCTCTGCAGAAAAACCATACTCAGTATTGGTATAGCCGATCTCTGCAATGGTATCACGTACGACACGGTTAATATCTACATAAGCTGTAGTTGAAATTTCTCCAAATACATGAACTGAACCAGTATAAACAGCTGTCTCAGCAGCAACGTGCGCTTCTGGATCCTGCTCTAAAATAGCATCCAAGATAGCATCTGAAATTTGGTCTGCAATCTTATCTGGATGCCCCTCAGATACAGATTCAGACGTGAATAATTTACGTTCTGACATAAAAATGTCCCCCCTTAAAAAAATATTCGTTATAGAGTTACAAAGTACTGGTAGAGAATCGATAAACGACGTTCACTACCACCTTATCGGGACCATATAACCTAACTATTATAACACGATTCTTTAAAAAATACTCGTATGATTACTATTTTTTTCTCAATTGGAAAACTGTTTTTTCTAATCGAAAACAAATCAAAAACTCTTAAAGTAGATCAGATTTCCTACTTCAAGAGAATTCTTAAAAGACTAATTATTTTTCTAGATAAAAACTCAAAAACGTTCTCCGACGTATTGGCTCTTTACATACTCGAAAAGCTGTACCATCATCAAAGTAAGAAACCTGAGTCAGCCCTAAAATAGCATGCCCCTTTTTCCACTTCTAGATAATGAGCAATCTTTTTCCTTGGCTAAGCGAGCATAGATAGTCTGATGAGATTTACCAATCCGATAACCATGTTTCTGTAAGGTTTGAAAGAAGTGCTTGGTTACTTCTTCTTTTCTTTGAAATTTTTGATAAATTTCTCAGGAATAGAAGCCACTTCATAGACAACAGGAATCTTGATCTGCATAACGAACACGTTCCATCCGAATGATATTTTCAGTTGGCCATGATCCCTAACTTTTTCAACTTCTTGCTCATTAGGGAATGGTCCGACGATAGGAAATCAGATGACTCGATGGAGTCTTTTCCCTGAGCTTTTACAATCTCCGTAAAACTAGTTGTCCCACGCATTTTTTCCTGAACACGAGTACTAGAAACAAAGGTCCCACTACCCACACGACGCTCCAAAACCCCCTCCTCGACTAAAAGGGAGATGGCTTGACGCAGGGTCATACGACTAACTTCAAATTCTCAGCTAAGTCTCGCTCACTTGGGAGTCTCTCCCAATTTTTCCAATTTCCCTCGTCAATATCTTTTTTTGATTTGGTCGTGAATTTTCATATAAGCTGGTAACATGCTTGATCACTTCTTTTCTTTATTTTTTCCATTGTACCCTATCTCATAGGGAAAAGTCAAACCGCACTTGTTTGGTTGGTAATTCTAACCCTTTTATGATAGAATATTCAAGAAGATATTTCTTTTAAGAAAGGGAAAAGATGACCAACATTTCAACTGATTTGCAAGATGTCGAAAAAGATCATCGTACTGGACTATGGTAGCCAGTATAATCAACTTATCTCACGTCGTATCCGTGAGATTGGTGTCTTTTCAGAACTAAAAAGTCACAAGATTTCGGCTGACGAAGTCCGCGCTATCAATCCTATCGGGATTGTACTTTCAGGTGGTCCAAACTCTGTTTATGAAGAAGGATCATTTGATATTGATTCAGAGATTTTTGAACTTGGAATTCCAATTTTAGGAATCTGCTACGGTATGCAGCTATTGACTCACAAGCTTGGTGGTAAGGTTGTTCCTGCAGGCGATGCTGGTAAACCGTGAGTATGGACAATCCACTCTTACTCACACTGAGTCTGCTCTTTTTGCTGGGTACTCCAGATGAGCAACTTGTCTTGATGAGCCATGGGGATGCTGTTACAGAAATTCCTGCTGATTTTGTCCGTACTGGAACTTCTGCTGACTGTCCATACGCATCTATCGAAAATCCAGATAAGAAAATCTATGGTATCCAATTCCACCCAGAAGTTCGCCATTCAGTTCACGGTTATGATATCCTTCGTAACTTTGCGCTTTGAAATATCTGTGGTGCTAAAGGCGACTGGACCATGGATAACTTCATCGAGATGCAAATCAAACAAATCCGTGAAAAAGTTGGAGACAAACGTGTCCTCCTCGGACTTTCTGGTGGTGTTGACTCTTCTGTTGTTGGGGTTCTTCTCCAAAAAGCCATCGGAGATCAATTAATCTGTATCTTTGTAGACCACGGTCTTCTCCGTAAAGGGGAAGCTGACCAAGTTATGGATATGCTTGGTGGTAAGTTTGGTCTCAATATCGTTAAAGCAGACGCTGCCAAACGTTTCCTTGATAAATTAGCTGGTGTATCTGACCCTGAACAAAAACGTAAGATTATCGGTAACGAGTTTGTCTATGTCTTTTGATGACGAAGCAAGCAAAGCTCAAAAGATGTGAAATTCTTGCTCAAGGAACACTTTATACAGACGTTATTGAGTCAGGTACGGATACTGCTCAAACCATCAAGTCTCACCACAACGTGGGTGGACTTCCAGAAGACATGCAGTTTGAACTCATCGAACCACTCAACACTCTTTACAAGGATGAGGTTCGTGCCCTTGGTACTGAACTTGGTATGCCAGACCACATCGTATGGCGCCAACCATTCCCAGGACCAGGTCTTGCTATCCGTGTCATGGGTGAAATCACTGAAGAAAAACTTGAAACCGTTCGTGAATCAGACGCTATCCTTCGTGAAGAAATCGCTAAAGCTGGTCTTGACCGCGATATCTGGCAATACTTCACTGTTAACACTGGCGTTCGTTCCGTAGGTGTTATGGGAGATGGTCGTACTTACGACTATACCATTGCCATCCGTGCTATCACTTCTATCGATGGAATGACAGCTGACTTTCGCTAAGATCCCTGGGAAGTTCTCCAAAAAAATCTCAGTCCGTATCGTAAACGAAGTTGACCACGTTAACCGTATCGTCTACGATATCACAAGTAAACCACCTGCAACTGTTGAGTGGGAGTAGAATTAACAAACTTAAAAAAGCCCTAGAAACCAATGTTTCTAAGGCTTTTTACTTTTATTTTAACAACAATTTAACAACAAAACTACTATTTTTTTCCTATAAACCATACTTATCTTTTAATCTACTTTTTAAAATAGGCTATATATGGTATAATATGGTATAATATGATAAATTTGAAGGTGTGTGGAGGAAAAATAAGATGTTTAGAGAAAAATTTGAACCTAAAGATGCAGAAAAAGTGTCAGAATTAGTTGTAAAATAACTTTTAAGAACTACTAATATCAAAGATTATTCATTAGAGTATATAGAAAATGATGTAAAAGATTTTGCAAACCACAAAAATATTTTAGAAAAGAGCAAACTGGATGCATTTTATGTGGTATGTGATGCTGAAAAGATTGTTGGTGTAAGATAGGACCATATTGGGATAAAGAAGATGAAAGTGATCTTTTTCACCATTTTTGTACTACCGGATTATCAAGGAAAAGGTGTAGGGCGAATGATTATTGAAACACTTGAGAAAGATGAATTTTTCCTTCGGGCAAAAAGAGTAGAAATTCCAGCTTCTATAACTGCAACACCTTTTTATTTGAAGATGGGATATAATTATAAGAATGGGATTACTCTTCCGGACGAAGAAGGGTTATTGAGATTGGAAAATATAGATAAATTGAGGCTTTCTTTGGCAACAACGGAAAGACAACTCCCAGTTTGTCGAACGGAATATAAAGTATTAAAGACGATAGAAATAAAAAATCTATCGTCTTTTTCATGCCTATTTTCAATTTATATTGCGATCAATAAATAGGGAAAAACTCGCAAGAGTTACAATCTAGTATTTCAAAATGTAATCTCGGAATTATATGAATTATATCTAATAATACGGTAAACACTAATAGTACTGTAGGAATCTAAAGTTTAATCGGACAGACTTCGCTAGTCAGACAAAACTTTAGATTGAAAAATTTTTAGTATGCTGATTGCCATTAAATTTACTTTTTCTGACAATATTATCACCTCACCACTACTCTCCCAGCCATTCTGTTACTTCTTCCTCATAGCATCTGCTTTTTAAATTGGAGTATCCTCCGAGACTACCCTTTTAAATTCC